>Ga0163111_10000037_pt1 | contig 83258 bp, 49 predicted proteins | sample CRUFie1St18metaG_FD_109645 | JGI IMG/M metagenome (GOLD analysis project Ga0163111, IMG submission 109645) | Marine microbial communities from the Costa Rica Dome - CRUD Field 142mm St18 metaG | ecosystem: Environmental > Aquatic > Marine > Oceanic > Photic zone | place: Costa Rica: the Eastern...
AACATTCCCAACAATATGCATACGATAAAGAGAAGCACTCGTCCCAACACCTACATTCCCAACTTCCCCTATATTAAAGTGATTACTTGTCCCATCACCATCTGCACTAATACGCAACATATTATTTCCTCGATCCTTCCAAACCCAAGCATCATTTGCTCCTTGATCTTGAAAAACGATTCCTGCATTATCCCCTGAGGTTGTATTCAAATACATAAAAGGATACTCTTCTTCAAGAAGAAGATCATTTCCCCCAGCAATATGCAAACTCGCAGCAGGAGCATCCGTTCCGATACCCACTGCATTAGCAAAATGATTAACATACAAAGCAGAATCCCCAACGGTCAAAGTCTCCGAAATAGTTGCGGCTCCAGACGTAGCCAAATCCCCCCTTACATCCAATGTAGCGATAGGATTATTCGTACCAATCCCCACATTCCCATCAGCATCGACTCCCAAATCAGGCCGAAAACCATCACCACTTGTATTTATAGTCAATACACTATCTGTTCCATGCCAATATACCCATGCTTTTGAAGTTATACCATCAGAAACAGCTAAACCAGCATTTGTCGCAGAAGATGTCTGAATCAACTCAATAAAAGGATAAGTATCCGTCACCATAATATTTCCTCCATTCACATGAAGAGCAGACAAAGGACTATTAGTTCCTATACCAATAAGATCTGTTGTATTATAAACAACCCCTGATCCCTGAACCCAATCAGTATCAGCACCACCGCCACCAGAACCAGCCGAAATAACCAAATTCCCATCAGCATCAGCTCCCACATTCCGAATACCACTCCCCGACAAATCATCCGAACGAACCGTACCCGCCACATGCAATAATTCCTCTGGGCTACTAGTCCCAACACCAACCATACCCGACTGATGTGCCAATAACACTGTCGTAGGAGTAGCCTTAATCATCTCCACAGGAGCACCAGCGGTCGGCATATAACGCATGGAGAAAAACGCAGTCGCAGAAGCATCAAAATTACGAGATCCATAATCAAATATAGCCGCTCCATTAGAGGTTCCTCCCACATCATTTCCAGATATCATCTGCAAACGAGGCGCAAAATCCGAAGCCTCTCCACACTTCAACGTCATACGACTATCTGCATCCCCCGTAGAAATCTGCGTATGCTTCGCAGCATTCCCCAAGCTCGGCGTAGCATTACCTGCCACAAAGAACCCATACCCATTCACAGCATTATCATCCGTCACATCAACCACCAAAGCAGGCGTTGTCCCCAAACTCGTTCCCGACGAAATCTCCAACGCCGCCTGAGTACTCGTTCCAACTGAACCTCCACTCGTCTTTACCGTCTGCCCATGAACCATTGAATACGCACAAAACAATGCGATGAATAAACCAATTTTGTTGTTAAATAACTTCATAAGTAAGTATTAAATAATGATAACTAAATAATATATATACAATAAGAGTCTCTTGTCTTAAAACAATAAGATTAACAACAATGGCATACAGTAAGTGGTAACAAAAAATATCAATAAGACTGGCGGGGAAAATCTAATAAATAACGACCATAGTTCCATATTATTCAATAAGCTACCCAAAAATCACCATAAAACCCAGCTAATTCTCATATGGCAAATCCCCCTTAAGTTCCGAGCAACTTTAGCCCTAAAAACACACCAACAAACTAAAAGTAGTCGCTGAAAGCGACAAGATTTAATGTAGCCTTGCGGCTTCAGTCCAAAGCGTCTAGAAACATAAACCACATAAACATGCCAAAAAGCACTACATAAAAAAACTACCTGCCCCAAACGAGGCAGGTAGTCTCAATATAACAAATAAGGCAATTAGCTACTAACGAGTAATCTGAACCCGTTTCGTATACTTCTCACCTCCTACATTCATACGTACGAAATACATACCAGCAGCAACATTGTTAAGACTCAACTCAACAACATTCTCTCCCTCAACAGTAGTATCGAAGGTTCGGAGAACGACCTTACCATAAATGTCCATTACTACAATCTCAGAAGATGATGCGTCTTTAGAGCTAAACTTCAAGAAGAACGTACCACTGTTTGGATTCGGATACAATACCATATCATTCGCAAGTGCTTCCTCAACTTGGTCACGAGTACCAAATGAATCTGACCCTTGCAATACATGTAGATTATAAGCAGAAGCGCCATCGAAAGCAGAATCTCCTCGTACAGAGATATTGACCATATCTGATCCCATGCTATCACTAGACCAGCTCAATGCCTCTAACTCTGATGGAGACAAACTAAGTGAAGTCCAAGCAGTGTCAGAATTACCCATACCATCAGAAATAATAACCATCATTCCTTCAGTCGCTCCTGATAAATTAACTTGAACATAATGGTTACCAGAATCTAGAGAAACCATAAAGTTATCAATATCTCCACCATCACAAATAGCCGCATTCTTATTAACTCCTATAGCTGGAAGCATAGTACTGAAACCTGAATCATTTGGCTCAAATACATCACGTGCAATCTTAACTACGCTAAAGCTACTGTCATTAGCATTAGGCATTCCTCCGTCTGAGATATCAGCAAGCAAGCTAAACGAACCAGATCCAGACAAATTGAAAGAATCAGGAACCATAACCATTGCAGTTTCTCCAGGAGGAAGTGGTGTAGAAAGTACCACAGGAACAGTACCAACGTCAGGAGCACCATCTCCAAACAACGCGAAATTGAGCGAGAAAGCAGAAGCTGAATCACTACCCACATTCTCAACTTCAATCACTATAGGATGTACACCTGCACACTCAAGGTTAGAAGGCGATACAAATCCAAGAAGTGCCAAATCCAAAGGAGCAGGCTCATCAATAACAATATTATCGAATGCAACTCCATCAAATCCATTCACAGATCCATCCGCTCCAAATGCAACACGGAGACGTACAGATGGCTCACCTGCCAATCCGTCTAATGCGTGCATAGCAGTAACCCAACCATCAGAACCATTGTTTCCAGAAGCTCCACTCCATCCTTCTTGTGATCCACCAGGAGCACCAGCAATCGTTCCATCATTGAACCAGTTTGGATCTGGATCTCCCAATGCTCCAACATTCTGCCATGTGTCTCCACCATCAACCGTAGACTGAAGTACAGCACCATCCCAACTAAACTCAGATGCCCACCAGATATCGAATGTGATACGAGGTGCAGCCAATCCGCTAAAGTCAAAGCATGGACTTATTACCCAAGAATCTTCATTATTGTTGTAGTTCGTAGACAATCCTGTCATCCAAGAGTTGCTATCAGAAGCAGCTCCAATAATCTCTGCTCCTGCTGGCGTTCCAAGCTCCCAACTAGAAAGATCTCCGCCTGGCATCCATCCACCAGCACCCATAGAGAAGTCTTCCATATATGGGAAGGCATCAACACTCATAGGTGTCATAACCATCAAGGTATCACTATCATTCATTCCATTACCATCACCAGAAGCGACAATAGTAGCAGCCAAAGTGTGCATACCCATAGCAGATAGATCTACTGGTATAGCAAAAGTAACATCCATCATCTCGCCTACACCCAAAGTATCATTTAGGAAGAGTTCAAATGACATCATGCCATCTACATCTAACCACAATGTATCAGCAGGTCCCAAGATTACAGGAGCAGAACCTTCGTTCTCAATCGTAACGGTTACAATCTCAGCAGCACCGAAACAACCACCAGGAGTAGGAGAAACAAAACCTGTTACTGCCATATCTACTGGAGAAGGATCCGTAATAGAGAAGTCATCTATAGCGATATCATGCGAGAAGTCAAGGTTATCAGTAGATCCACGGAAACGAATCTGAACAGGACCACTACCTTGATATGCAGTGATATACATTCCCCACTCATTCCAGTTATTATCTACGTGCTTGATACTATCTAAGGTAGTCCAAACACCACCACTCATAATTTGTATGTATAGGGTATTCTCGCTTAGTCCGCCATCTGCATCATTACTATGATACCAAACGCTCATGAATGGATTCATCAATCCATCAATATCAAAACATGGACTATATAGATCAATTGGATTATGCTCCTCACCAGAATCCTCTGTATATAGATAGTAACCAGCAGGTGTACCCAAAGTATGGTCTGCAGGTGGTCCTGTATTTGTACTTCCTGTAGGTCCTGAGAGAACAGTCCAATCTTGATCATCATCATCTGTTCCCTGCGACCACAATACATCTAATGCTCCACCATCTTCAAAGTCTTCCATATATGGGAACATGCTTACTGTCGCATTAAATGCATCAGTCATTAATGTATCATTACCTGATATACCATCACCTACCATAGTCGCAGAAGCAACAATTGGGTGAAGACCAAACGCAGAAAGATCTGCAGTACCAACCAAAGTAACATCAATACTCTCACCTGGATCCAAAGTATCAGCAGGAGCAACCCCTGTTAGGATTTGTCCACCACCATCAATATCTACAGTGATAGAAGCAGGAGAAGTCAAGAATTCAATTGCAGCCGATCCCATATTTGTCAAAGTAACGGTAACAGCTTCTGCCGCTCCATAACAACCAGTTCCTTCTGGCATTACCGCTGTAACTGCCAAGTCTGCAGGAACAACATCTGCAATCATGAAATCATCAATCGCAATATCATGTGTAAAGTCACTATTATCAGTATCTCCACGGAAACGTACTTGAATAGGGCCATTTCCTTGGAATGAACTAATGAACATACTCCACTCATTCCAGTTCTGATCTACATGCCCAACTGTATCTACAGTAGTCCAAACGCCTCCACTCAAAATCTGAACAAGCATTTCATTCTCACTTGCTCCACCATCTGCATCATTACTATGATACCAGAAACTCAACTCAGGATTCAGCATTCCATCAATATCAAAACATGGAGTGTACACATCAATTGGGAAGTTATCATTTCCAGAGTCCTCTGTATAGAGATAGTAACCAGTAGAAGTTCCCAAAGTGTGGTCTACCGAAGGTCCAGTATTCGAACTTGGTGTTCCTCCAGCATCAATATCCCAGTCCTGATTATCATCATCTGTTCCTTGAGACCACATAGCATCTAATACACCACCATCTTCAAAGTCTTCCATATAAGGGAAGGTAGTAACAAGAGCAGAAGTCGTAACGGTTACCATAAGGGTATCATTAGAGTTATCTGCATCTCCTCCCAAATTAACAAAAGCAGTAATATTAAATGTACCCCCAGCACTCATATCAATAGGAGTTGTGAAGGTCAATACGGTAGACGCACCAGCAGCAAGTGGAGTACCAAATGCCTGAATAACTGGAGTACCTCCATTAACGATATAACCCGCACCATACTCTGATATAGTAGCTGCACCTACATTGGTAACCTCAAGCATAACTGTAGCAGAAGCATCTGGGCAAGGAGCACCGCTTGGAGAAAGAAGCGCATCTGCAGCAAGGTTCAATGCTGGAGCTTCATCGATGTCAATATCATCAAATGCAAATCCATCATAACTGTTTACAGATCCATCAGATCCAAATACGACACGTAGGAGTACCTCAGGCTCTCCGCCCAAGCCATCCAAAGCATGCTTGGCAGTTACCCAACCACCAGAACTGTTAATACCAGAACCAGTCCATCCTTCTTGTGATCCACCTGGATTACCTGCAATAGTATTGTCATTGTACCAATTATCTGGGTCTCCAAAGGCTCCTACATGTTGCCAAGTAGCTCCTCCATCAATACTAGATTGTAATGCAGTTCCATCCCAGCTAAACTCACTATTCCACCAAACACTCATCTCCAACAATGGACTTGACAAAGCACTAAAGTCGAAACATGGACTCATTACCCATGAATCTTCATTGTTATTGTAGTTCGCAGTCAATCCTGTCATCCAAGAGTTACTATCTGATGCAGCTCCAATGATATCGGTTCCTGCAGGCGTTCCCAACTCCCAAGAAGAAGTCGCGCCACCATCAGTCATCCAACCACCCGCACCCGCAGCAAAGTCTTCGCGGTAAGGGAAGGTATTAACCATCATAAGAGTCGTAGCATCCCAGAATAAGGTATCATTCGTACCATCTGTATCACCTACCATGAAAGCAGTGAACATCAAGTTATGCATACCTAGAGCAGACAAATCAGCAGTAGCAGTAAAGGGGTAATCCCCAACCTGACCCGCTAATAGGGAGTCTGTATTGAGGACTTCTGTAGCAACCAAAATACCATCTACAAATAATTGCAAGGTCACAGGGTTTGCACTGAAATAAACAGTAGCAGTATCATTATTCAATAAACCAACTGTTACCGATTCAGCAGAACCGTAACAGCCAGGACCAACGGGCTCAAGAACATCAAATGCTTCCAGATCTAACTGGGCAAATGTTGTCAAGAATCCCATCATGCATAGAGAAAAGGTGAATAGAAATTTTTTCATACGAAACACACTTAAGTGATAGTTTAATATGTAAATATGAAATGTTTGCAAAGTTTATAGCCCTAACAAGGACATAGTCCTTCCATAAGCATCTAAATAATACTTAATACAAGGGAATATAAGGCGAGGGAAATGTTCGAAAGGGGAATACATAAACAAAAGAAAACGAGAGTTTGGGAAAGTTTCCTATGTAATGTTTGGTATAATTAAGTGTCTTTTTGACTAGCAGCAGTTCCTGTTTACTTAGCAATAATAGGAAAGATCTGCTCTTTAAGCAAATATTAACACACTTTTATCCCCTTATTTCCTACCGAATAGCCCAACTATCCAACACAAAACATTACCTTTCTGAAAAACAAGCAATAAAGATAACATGTAATATTTCCTACCTTTTCCAACAAAAAATGACCATATAACAAACCAATTCACCAAACACAGGAATGAAATGTTCATACAGGAAAAGCAAAATACCCTCACATAACAAGCACAAAATCAATTAAATAATTAGAATCCCTAGTCTCTAAATACCAAAAGTAAGAGAACATGTAGAAATAGCGAAGTGCGCAAATCCTCAAAATATCGCCCTAACAAACACCTATACACTAAATCACACAATAAACCTATTTCAAGACAAAACATTCTCTATCCTCCAATAAAACACCTCACTTTATTTTTCACCATCTATATACTACTTTTTACAAGTTACACACTCTAAAACCCTAGATCTACAATCCAAAACCCTAGATCTACAATCCAAAACCCTAGATCTACAATCCAAAACCCTAGATCTACAATCCAAAACCCTAGATCTACAATCCAAAACCCTAGATTTACAATCCAAAACCCTAGATCTACAATCCAAAACCCTAGATCTACAATCCAAAATCCTAGATCTACAATTCAAAACCCTAGATCCATAATCCAAAACCCTAGATCCATAATCCAAAACCCTAGATCCATAATCCAAAACCCTAGATCCATAATCCAAAACCCTAGATCTATAATCCAAAACCCTAGATCTATAATCCAAAACCCTAGATCCACAATCCAAAATCCTAGATCCACAATCTAAAATCCTAGATCCACAATCTAAAATCCTAGATCCACAATCTAAAATCCTAGATCCACAATCTAAAATCCTAGATCCACAATCTAAAACCCTAGATCTACAGTCCAAAATCCTAGATCTATAGTCCAAAATCCTAGCCCCATAATTCAACCGCAGTTATCAATACAACAAGATTGACTATAGATTTTAACTCAAAGCATCTAAAAATCCATATAAAACAACAAAAATCGCCTTTCTAAAAACTGATAATCAATAAACTAAATGCCCCCACTCCTAAAAGGAGCAGGGGCAATACATACACCTTAACTAAACATTAACGCACCACCTGTAGTCGTTCTACATACTTACGGTCTCCAATCCGAACCTCAATCAAATACATCCCCTCACTCACACCATTCATATCAAACTCCCATACATTCTCTCCCATCACCACATTCTCTGACTTCTCCCAAATCACACGTCCAACCATATCATACGCCACAAAAGAAGCCACATCCTGATGATCTCCTTCTAACGATACGAAAAATGTCCCTTCACTAGGATTCGGATACAAACGCACCCAAGATTCTCCCTCAAATTCCTCTTCTACCGAAGTCACAACCACAACCTTAGGCCCACTAGGATCAAACGCTACATTACGCGACTGAACCAATAGATTATATCCTTCAGATGCCTCATAATCTCCTCCTCCATATACATACAAATAATAAGTACCTGCAGCAGCTTGATTGTACACAATAATCTCATCATCCAATCCTAGGTTCTGAGAAGATGCAATCAACCCTTGCCCCGCATCATACAATCCAACATCTATATTATCCGTATGCCCACTCAAACTAATCCGAACATGAGGAGAGGAGGCATCAACCTCAAACGAATACCAGTCCGCATCCGCAATATCACATAAATAAGCATTACGGTTCGTACCAATAATAGGCAAATCAGCCGCCTGAACCAAACTATTATTCGGCTCAAATACATCTCGACCAATAATAGCCTTCACAGGTACACGCTCACTCTCACAACCCGTAACCAATACCTTCCAATCGTAGAAGAAATAATAGTAAGTTGCCAAGTTATTACGCGCCTGTGTGATGTCCAATATATCTGGGATTGAATAGGGATAAGTAGCCCCCGTGGTATTCCGAATAAAACCACCAACGGTCGAACCATCCATCGTCAAACTCAAACCCGTCCCAACAGGCAAATCAAACCCTAGATACAAAGTCGTATCACCAGTAGCGCCTCCATATACGAAACTAGTCGTCTCAATCACACTATTATCAGCCGCCAATAGATTCACCACAACCAAACCACTACTAGTAGGATAAACAGTCACACTATCCAAACGACAAGGCTGATGAACATCAAATACCAATCCTTCACTAAAGGCAGTGAAAATGCCAGAAGCACCTATACTCGTATCAGGCATCCCCACACTATACAATGCAGAACCCCCCGTTGTCAAATAGAAGTCCGTCGTCTGCGTTAAGGCAGGCGTCTCAAATAACGCCCCAGTACCCAAAGGAGATCCCCCTATAGAATCCAAATACCAAAACGCTTGCTCTCCAGCACCAATCAAAGCTTCTAAGGTAACGATATTCGTATCACACCCAATTCCATCTATCCCCACAGGGGTACCACTAGAAGAAGCAAAGAAAGATTGACTATCATTAACATTATCATTGTCCAAATTCTGATCACTCGCCAATCCTGTAACAGCCAAGAACTCAAATAATCCTCCCATACTCGCATCAATATATCCCACCAAAGCCGTATCACACTCTCCACTCTCCAACGTACCCGACCAGTTATTAACCAATAGAGTCTGTCCAGAATTCACATTCACAATAACAGGGAAACTAGTTTGCGTCTCAGAACCCAAATTGCACACAACCACAGACACAGGCACGCTATCCCCCGCACAATACTGCCCAACTTCCCCTGCCAAAACTTCTGTCGGACTTACATCATGCTGAACCTGACGAGTAATATTAATATTATCAATATAGAAGTCCGTATCATTCGGATCATCTACTGTACCCTCTGTTGCATAAAATGCAACCATTACCTCTTGGAAAGCATAAGGCGATAAGTCAATCGTATCCTGCTGCCCTGTAGGCAATATCATTGAATTCGAATCATACGTCCGAACAGGCACAAAGGTACCCCCACAATCCGTAGACACCAACACCTGAACCACATCATCACTACCCAAACTATCAGGGTTAGAAGTAGCATAGCGAGTCAGAGCATAATCGTATGTCATATAAGCATCAGGCAGTGCCAAGAACGCAGGACTAATCACCCAATCTGCCTTACCCAACGTATAAAGATTAATCCGCAAGGAAGACCCATTAGGATGAGCTGCATTACCTCCAAATGAAGAAGCAGACCAACTTGATGCGAAAATACTCGGCACACCTACTCCACGAGCTTCTTCCCAACCTGGATAAATAGTGGACAGATTCGCACCCGTATAAGTGGTAAAGTCCAAAATCGGGAAAGGCATACTGCCGCTCTCACGCGTCGTACGACTCACTGCCAAAGTATCATTTCCTTGAATCGTATCCCCTGCGAGTACACAATAAACCGTAACATCATAATCTCCTAGCCCCGACATATTCGCACTATTCGTAATCGATACCAAACGTGTATCTCCAGGATTCAACACTCCTGTATTCACCAAACCAATAAAGTTCTGCGTCCCCCCAGTTCCTGCTTCCAGTACATCTGCATACACCAGAAGGTTATTCGTACCAAAGTCTATGGATTCGGAACCTCCATTCTTCACAATAGCAGAAATATTCTCAGCCAACCCATAACATCCCCCAAACAAATCTGAAGGCTCAGCCACATCCACAACAGCCACATCTGTCTCTGGCAATTCTGTAATGTTGATATTGTCCAAAAAGAAGTCCATCCCTCCATTGTCCACATCTCCATCACTCGCCAAGAACGCAACAATAATGTCCTGACCCGCATAAGGACTCAAATCAACGGTATCTTTCTGCCCCGTATTGCTAATCACAGAACTATTACTATAAATCTTCACAGGAATATACGTCAATCCACAATCAACAGAAACCATCACCTTAACCGTATCATCCGTTCCCAAAGTTGCCGCATTCGTTCCAAAGCCCGATGTCAATGCTACATCATAATACATCCGCGTATCAACTGTCGGACGAATCTTGGGCCCTACAATCCAATCATAATTATCCGTATATGCAATATACACCCGAATCGAGGTTCCATTATTATTGGTAGTATTAGCAAAATTATCTGACACCCAAGCAGAAGTAGTTCCCAAAGGCATATCCACTCCTTCTGCCTCATACCAACCAGGATGAGTCGTCTCTAGATTTGAGCCAAAATAGCCCGTAAAATCTAGCAAAGGCAATGGAGAGGAAAGAGGAGCAGTAGTCGTACGGCTCACCCGAACCGTATCATTATCTGAATATACATCAGCTGCCGCAAACACATAAGAAGTAATCTCATAAGTAACTGTGTCAGAGAAATCAGCCGTCGTTGTAATTGTCACATCCATCATCTCTCCTACACCTAAAACTCCGCTCGTAACAGGCATAAAGTACGACGTAGTCCCACTACCATCATCAACATTCGCATACATCAATATATTCTGCTGATTAAAATCAATCGGATTCACACTCAAGTTCTGAATCTGAGTCGTAATATTCCCTGTCATCTCATAACAATTCTCTGGCAATAACATCGGTTCAACCACATCTACTACCCGTATGTCAAAACTCTCCAACTCTCCAAAAACAACATTATCAAGGAACAAATCCTTAAAAGTACCTGATACAGTTCCCTCTGTCGCAAAAAAGGCCACAATGATTTCTTGCCCTGCATAAGCGTTCAATAACAGCAACTCAGTCTGTCCTCCCGCTCCAATTGGGTTTTGATTCGCATCAAACACCTTCAAAGGAGAATAGGTCAATCCACAATCAGTCGAAACCATCACCATAAAAGCATCATCTCCGTCTAATACAGCAGGATTCGTAGAACTTGAGAAAGTAAGCCCCACATCGAAACGTAAATAAGTTGAAGAATCTGCTAGTATCTTAGGAGCAACCATCCAATCCCTACCACTATTACCCCCAATAGAAATCCGTGCTGCTCTATCATTAGGATGTGTTAAATCATTCAAATAATCATCATAAAACCAATCACTTGTCGTTCCAGCTGGTTCACTTCCTCCCACTCCTTCTGACCAACCAGGATAAGCCGTACTCAAATTCACACCCGAGAAAAGCGTAAAATCAACAACACTCGTAGGAGGCATTACAGGAGGCACACGCTCAATCGTAAAGTCTAAGGTATCATTATTCACATTCTCATCTCCACTCAAAGTCGTGTAAACAGAAACAGTATACGTACCAGGAGTCGAGAAGTCTGCAACAGTTGTCATAGGCACATCCAATGTACCACCACTTACCAATGTTCCAGAGTTCAATAACGCTACAAAACTCTGATTCGTCGGCCCCGTAATCGCAACCTGTACCAACGCATTCGTGCTCCCAAAGTTCAACTCCATAGCACCCGAATTCTTCACCCGCACGGTCAGATCCTCTGCCCCATCGTAACACCCCCCTGGTGTAATCGTCGGTGCTACCAATGAAACAGGAGCCAAATCTCGAGCATCCAGTTCACCAAATTGAATATTATCAATGAAAACATCTACATCATTAAGGTCATTAAAGCTCCCTTCTGTTCCATAGAAAGCAATACGTACATCACTCCCCGCATAAGCACCCAAGAAAACCGTATCTTGCTGCCCTTCATTATCAATAATATCTCCATTCACATACGTTTTCAAAGGCACATAACTAGTTCCACAATCAAAAGACCCCATCACAATCAATGAGTCATCCGACCCCAACATTGTATCAAGCGTATTCGCATAGGCCGTCATAGCAATATCATATAACAAAATCGTAAACGAATCTGGAGTAATCGTAGGCCCTAACAGCCACGCCCGCCGATTCACCGAATAAATATTAATCTTTGCACTCGTCCCATTCGGATGTGAAGTATTATTTGCATAAGAATCAGTCACCCAAATAGAACTCCCAATAGTAGGCGTTCCTATACCTATTCCCTCATCCCAAAGAGAATCGATCGTAGATAGGTTCGAGCCATTATAGCCTGTAAAGTCTACGATAGGTAAGGGAAGTGCTACAGCATTTTGCGAGGTATAACTTACCTCTAATGTATCATTCAGTGGATTCTCATCAGCACTCAACTGCACATACGAAATCAAACGTGTGAAGCCTCCCGCACTCAAATCCGCATTGGCGGTAATCGTCACTTGCTGGCTCTGGCCTGGTGCCAAAGTTCCAGAGTTCACCAACGCAATATAATTCTGTGTACTAGACTCTCGTACATTTCCATACACCAATGCGTTATTCGTTGAGAAATCAATCGTATTCAATCCTGTATTCGTCAGCTCTACAATAAAAGGTTCTGCCCCACTCAAACATCCCGTTACGGGTAGGCTTGGAGAGATAAAATCGGTAATGGAAACATCTATACCTGCAGGAGCCTGTATCTTAATATTATCTAGAAAAAAGTCAATATCAGCACTAGAGACATTACCTTCAACTACATAAAACGCCACAAATACCTCTTGCCCTACATAAGCAGCCAAATCAACCGTATCATTTTGCCCTGTATTACTAATAGGAGTCGCCGAGCTATAGGTCTTTACCTTATCAAAGGTACGCCCCCCATCTGCAGAAATCATCACAAATACACTATCATCCGCCCCAATTGTATTAGCCGTTGTAGTATTATAGGAGGTCAAGGCGCAATCATAGGTAAGCAAGGCATCAGTATCTACCAAAAACTTCGGCCCTACAATCCAATCATGATCTCCCGTCAAATAAATATTAAACTTCACAGCATCTCCATTCGGATGACTCGTATTATTCGCAAAATCATCTCGAAACCAACTCGCCAATCCCGAAATACTTGTAAAAGTCCCTACTCCCTCTGTTTCATTCCACCCAGGATGAATAGTCGGCAAATTACCTCCTGTATACCCAGTAAAGTCTACGACAGGCAAGGGCATACTGGCAGTTGTTGCAGTATTTGAATAGGTAGTTTGGGTAGAATTATTCGAACTACTCCCATCCCCAGCCAATTGAACACTCGCAGTAAGCGTATAATTACCCAAAGCAGGCATATCCACTCCAGTTGCCACCGTCACATCCATCGTTTCTCCAGGATTTATAATACCCACATTTAGCACAGTCGAATAACTCTGGCTAGTAGCCCCACTAAAAGTAGCCGAAACAATCGCATTCGTCGAACCAAAGTTCACTGTATTCTGCCCCGTATTCCGAATCCGCAATACCACATCCTCTGAACTTCCATAGCAATTAATAGGAGAAGAAACGGGTGACACAAGCGCATTCGCCTCTAAGTCTACTGCAACATTTGAAGTATATGTATAAACAATACGAATATGAGGTCGTGCATTATTTCCCACAACTCCCGAATTCCCAAGAGTTGTCATAGCACTCACATTTGCTCCCCCAATTCCCAAACCTGAAGCAGTAGAATAACGCCAGGTAAAAGAACCATTTGAGGGATTTCCTGTCGTATTAGATGTCTCCCAATCAGTTGAAATCTGCAAACCATCACCTGTATAGGTAAAAGGATTTACTAAATCGAAAGGTATCCACCCTATTGTGGAAGGAATCGTTTGATCCGTATCACTATAAGAAAGAGTAGCTCCCGAAATCACGGTAGCCCAAGCTGTCCCTGAGGTTAAAGAGGGAGTATTGGTATTCTTCATGAAAATATCAAAATCACTACCACTCACAGTTGTTTGGGACGAATTCGTTTTATACCAAGCAACAGAATTGATAGTCGCACCATTAGGAATAGCCGTCAACTCAGAGTTCAAATACAAATACGAATAACGACTATAATTATAGGTACTAGTTGAAGACCCTCGATAAATAGGCCCAAAAGAAGTAGTCGTGCTTGTCCCCACCCCAATGTAAAGGGTGTCAGTAATTTGAGCGGGTAAAATCATCGATAACGAGCAAATCAAAAGGAATAATAGGGTAATTTTTTTCATATAGTATGAGTAATGATATGTAGAATAACACATGAATGAATAATAGTTTTTCAATGGATAGTATGCATAAACAAAGATGCAACCTCCACAAAACATATAAAATAGCTATAAACCTAAAGGTAAATATATTGAGGACTGCCATAAGTAAGTGCCTTAACACTACCAAGACCCTTCATCCAGCATATACTCTTTGAGATTGTTCGTTGGGTAAGTAAAAGGAATAACATTGCTAATAAACTTAAGTAAAATGAGGAAAAAGCGACAAACTCAAACAGTATGAGCCAAATTATGCACCTATGAAATCAGCACACAATAAATAAAAACCTCTTTTTCTTGCGAAAAACCTACATTTTACACTCTTCTCTTACATTAAAGAGATAAGCCATTCGCGAAAATGCAAGATGCAAAGAAACAAACTAATTATTTCTTTTTCAATCATATATCACGATTACTTCAAGATTTCCATATATCAAACCTAAACCAACCCTACAATCCAAGCGGGAATCTAACAAAGACAACAAAAGTATTCGGAAAACCCGCAAACCACGAATTCTAAGTAGTTCCGTTTGTGATAGTAAATACCAAATAAAAATAATCGGTAAAAAAAAGATGTAAGGCATCCAACAGGATAACTTTTCTCAGAAAAACAATTAGTTGTATATAGAAAAAGAACACTCGAAAGAAGAAACAATACATGGACAATATTTGATTAACCACCTTCTAATTTGTAAACACTGTGAGAACCTCCCCATTCATCTGTCTAATAGCGTCTTTCTTATTCTTTAATACTGCTGCCCTACATGCAGATACAGAACCGAATGACTCCCCTAGCACAGCAAGTACCATCATCCAAAATGGCTCCATAAATGGAAGCGTGAGCAGCTCTGATATCACAGATTGGTACGCAATCTCAACCAACTCCAATGGAAGTATAGACATAACTGCTGACTTCCAAGGAGGCCTACAAGGATGGGTTGCTCTCTATTACAAAGATATGACACAACAGTGGCTTGCTGTATCGTCCATAGGATCAGGCCAAAGAACAATATCGTATAGCTGCCTTGAAGCAGACACATTTTATATACAAGTATACTACTCATCTGGATCTGGAACATATACCCTATCCAACCAATTGGTACTCCCTACTTTAGCCAATGATATCGAACTAAACGATACCTACCAAATGGCACAAAGTATCCCAGACAACGTTACACAATCTGGACACCTAGGATATAAAAGCAGCCACTATGGCCCACCAGACGAGGATGATTGGTATTGGTTCGTTAATGGAAGTGCAGGAACCGTGACGGTGAGTGCCACATTTAACAACGGAGTATCAGGATGGATTGCTCTATACAATGACAATAACTTCACCAGTTGGATTACAACCTCATCTGTAGGTTCAGGCTTCAGAAGCACAGGCCCCAATTGTCTCTCTGCAGATACCTTCTTCGTTAGAATTCATCTCAATAGCGGATGTGGAGAATATGACCTAAACATAGTCAGCGAAGCAGGTACAATCCCCAGTGAAGCAGAACCAAACGATACCCCACAAGATGCCTTATCAACCGTCGCTGATATGCCAAATACAGGCTACCTCGGCAATCAGCTAAGTGGGGGTTCATCAGATGTCATTGACTGGTATACATTTGTCAAGGAGATCCCTGGAGACCTCATTGTAACAGCCGAGATTGATAGCAACCTCACAGGTTTTGCCGCTATATATACCAAAGGTAACACAAGTTCTCCTATCGCAGCTTCTAATGCAGGAAGCAACTTAACAGTCGTCGGAACTGCCTCTTGCATTTCGTCTGACACCTTCTACATCGCTATGCATCGAACGGCAGGTTGTGGGTCATATACATTGAGCCTAGAAGACATAAACAAGACTATAGCCAATGATCAAGAACCCAATGATTTGTCTGCTCAAGCGGATATCCTTCCACTTGTAGGCGTAAAAGCAGGGCACCTTGGTGCAACCAACCAATCAGGGGGAACTGACATTGATGATTGGTTCTCCTTCAACGCTCCCAATGGCCTCTTAAGCATAGAAGCACACTTCGGCGCGACTCTATACGGGTACATAGCTCTGTATGATAGCACAGAAAGCTTTTTAACATGGTCAGGCACAGACTCATTAGACTTTGTCCTTAGCCATACCCTGCCTTATACAGGAAAATATTTGCTACGTGTACACAGCAATTCTGGTTGTGCAGAATATGAATTGAATATTTGCGGAAAGGATGCCTTCGAATCAAATGAGTCTGCAAGTACAGCTCCTGATTTACCTCGTACAGGGATTAATCGAAATGCAGCCATTTGCCCAGCTGGAGATCAAGATTATTTCGCGATATCAGTTACCTCAGCGAAGCCCCATATAAGAATACGTCTTTCCAATCTCCCAGCAGATTATCAGCTCCTTCTCCTTGATGCAAATGAAACGCTCGTAGCGTATTCTACAACTCCAGGCTTAGTAGACGAAATTATAGACTTCAATAATGCAACTCCAGGCCAATACTATATAGGAGTATACGGAAATGGGGATGCACACAGCGCTACAGGCTATAAGTTAGATGTTCAATATAGAGATATTCCTTTTGGAAGTGTAGTAAAAGAAGAGCAATCCCTAGAAGAGGAGATTGTCAAACAACCCGCTCGCAATCGCTTCAAGGTTTATCCGAATCCTGCAACAGATGAGATTCACGTCAATGTAGATGTGAATGCCAGCCAAGAGGTAACAACTGAGATTATTGATTTGCTAGGTAATATTGTATCCAGTAAAAACTGGAAGAGCGAAAAAGGACTCAACAAGTTCACAATAAACCTAGATAACATCAAATCAGGTGTATATACCCTAAGAGTAAAAAACGGAAAAGAACATTTCACAAAAAAGATAACGATAAAAAACTAGCTCTTAAATGAGCTATACAGGTGGTAGATAGTTTTCTCATACGTGTTGGTAAACCCTTGTGATGAACAAGGGTTTTTTCTTTTTTATTCCTATCTCCATCAGTATACAAACTAGACCAATTCTTGCTGAAATTTGATATTAGCGTCGAGAACACTAGACCTTGGAAAACCTAGCTGGGTATTCCAAGGTCTAGTGTTTTAGTAGCGTATTCCCAGCTGGGTAGTCGGAGGTCAAGTGCTTGAGTAGGCAATACCCAGCTGGGTAGTCGAGGGTCAAGCGCTTGAGTAAGCAATACCCAGCTGGGTAGTCGAGGGTCAAGTACTTGAGTAAGCAATACCCAGCTGGGTAGTCAAGGGTCAAGCGCTTGAGTAAGCAATACCCAGCTGGGTAGTCGAGGGTCAAGTACTTGAGTAAGCAATACCCAGCTGGGTAGTCGAGGGTCAAGCGCTTGAGTAAGCAATACCCAGCTGGGTAGTCGAAGGTCAAGCGACTTATGTGAAGTTTCCCCCACCATAATAATAAGTCCCCAATTACTCCTAATATAAAAGCTTGGAATACGAGAGTAGTTGTCTACCTAAGCTTCACTTAAAACCCCTAAACTAATTTGATAGCCATAAGAAATCAGGTATAATCCGTCCCATATAATTCCTCTCACCCAAAACCATTAAACATCCTGATTTACTTCCCTCCTTATCGCCTTTTCTTCTATTTTTCACACTTCTAAACCTAAATTCTTACATAAGAATCTCCCATACTTCCATACCATGGAAATCTACCTTATTTACATATCAAACAGACACATACTTCCATTTTCGATACTTTATCCCCCATACAATACCCAATTTTTCCAAAAAACACCCCTAAAACATGTAGAAAAGGGAAAGTAGACGTGAATACTTTTTAAACTTTTTTACCAAAACTCTTACATACAGCAATGAAATCCTAATCCAACCAAATTTCACAAAAGATGCTGCGTTCTTCAAATAAGAGTGACATAATAGCTCCTATAAAATGCCTTTAAACCCATGAATACCACATAAACAGTTGAATAGAATAGCCTCATAAAGAAGAAACTTAATCATAACATATCATTAAATTCGACTTGCAGGAAAATTTAATTTATCCCACTTAACAATCAATTAATTTCTTTTCAGAAATACGATAAAGCTAACTCCGAGAGCCCCACATTTACCCAATCATAGGCATAGAATTTTATAATTGCTTTTATTACATTTATAATCGTGCATATATTTGAATCTGAAAGTTTACCATTAAATCTATTTTATCATACTTAGAGAATGAGAAAACTGGCATTCGTCATTAGTGTTTTGCTTTTTTATGTAGTCCCTATCGCCCTAAATGGAGCGAATAAGGATAGTCTTGCAAACATTCTGACATCTATCCCTGCCGACTCTCACAAAGTAGAAGTATACCATCTCCTAGTCGAAGAACTAAAAGATAGTAACCAGCAGCAAGCACAAAGCTATGCAAAAGCAGCCCTTGAGCTGGCAGAGAAGTTAAACTTTCAAAAAGGGGTTGTCTTATCCCTCCAACAATTAGGACAAGTAAAAGAAGCAGAAAGAGACTTTGATCAAGCTCTTGGCTATTACAAGCAAGCTTTAAAACTCTCACAACCCGATTATATTGATCAAACAATTGCGACCTTAAAGCTCATCGCGGAAGTGGGTCTATCAAAAGCCCAATATGCAAAAGCGATAGAGACATATCGCCAACTCCTAAAAATAGTTGAGAAGCATGACTATCGCCAAGAAATAGAATTCGTATACAATGGCTTTGGACACACGTATTACCTCCAAGGAGACTACTCTGAAGCACTAAACTATTTTGGGAAAGCCTTAGAGATTAACGAAAGCCTCCAAAATAAAGAAGGTACTGCAGGAGCATTGAACAATATCGGTATCATACATGAAATTCAACAGGAGTATAAAAAAGCCCTGAAGTTTTACAACCAAGCCTTAAAAATATATCAAGAGCTCAAGAAAGAAGCATACGAATCTATTGTTCTTAACAACATAGGGGTAGTACACGAATATCTAGAGGAGTATAAAAAAGCACTAGACTATTATGAGAAGTCTCTCGCAATTGATAGTAGCCTCAACGACCAGATTGGAATGGCAGGTACCCTCAACAATATTGGGATTATATATGCCAAACAGCAGCAGTATAACCAAGCCCTTTCATATCAAATGAAATCGCTTGAAATAGGAGAAGGGGCTAATGATATTGTGACAACGGTGCATGCGCTAGAAAGCATCTCAGACATATACTACAACATGAATAAGCTCGCTTTAGCCGCCCAATATGGCGAACAAAGTATCAATCTAGCAAAAGAAATTGGCTCAAAAGAGCGAATTCTTGAAGCCAGTAAAACCTTATACAAAGTATATAAAGCGGCAGGAAACCTTGAGCAAGCATTAGTCTATCACGAAATCTACTTTCAATATAATGATAGTGTATTCAATGAAACCCAACAACAAGCATTAGGAAGATTTGAAGCCCGAATAGAATTCAAAGAAAAACAAAATAAACTCGAATTAGAACAACAGCAGCGAGAGTTAGCCTACCAAACAGAAATGCAAAAACAGAAACTGGTAAGAAACTTCTTCATTATATGTTTCTTATTAGTACTAGGAATTGCTAGCCTAGCACTGAGAAGCTATCAGGCAAAAAAGAAGGCCAACCAAATGTTAGTTAAACAACAAAAACAGATTATTGCCGCCAATAATGAACTCTCGAAGCAAAACGATAAGCTCGAAGACCTTAATCGTGAAAAAGATAGTATGATGAGTATTGTGGCGCATGATCTGAAAGGGCCACTAAATCGAGTAAAAGGTCTCATACAAATCCTACCTACAGTAGGTTCTTTAAATGCACGTCAGAAAGAGTTTATTCGCCTAATTGAACAAGTAGTTATCTCAGGAGATAACCTTATTAGAGACTTACTAGACATTCACTCCTTTGAATACAAAGACTCAAAGTTGGAAATCGTAGAAATTGAAGCGAACTATCTCATGAATGAGATAGTAGAAAGCTATAAAGGACACAGCCAACAGAAGAATATTGAGGTGTATTTCTCATCTGATACTCCTTCCATCAAATTATATTCGGATAAAGACTACTTGACCCGTATCGTAGACAATCTTTTGTCTAACGCACTTAAATTCTCTCCTCCAAACAAAAACGTTTACATAGCCCTCAACGAAAGAGACGAACAAGTATTCTTATCTATAAAAGATGAAGGCCCAGGTATTAGTACTGAAGATCAAAAGAAGATGTTCAAGAAGTTCCAGAAGTTAAGTGCACGTCCAACAGGAGGTGAGAGTTCAACAGGACTAGGGCTATCCATTATCAAAGCACTAGTAGATAAGTTAGGAGGTCGAATCCACGTAAACAGCACCCTCAACGAAGGAGCCGAATTCATCGTTACACTTCCTGTAGGCGTTCCAACCAAGGAACCTGTAAAGCAAGTTTTATGATCAAAATTGGGATCCCCTCCTGTTTCTTCTATCCAAACCTCAATCGCGTAGTTTTTGGAGCAAAAAGCTTATGCTACCTCGAAAAAGATATGGGAAATTACATTACCCAAACAGGTGTAATGCCCATTCTTATTCCAGATTTACCAGATGAACACCTATTCCCATTTCTCGAAGAAATGGACGGGTTCGTTTTCCAAGGAGGAAATGATATTGCCCCCTCTTCTTACAATGCGGAGCCTATAGGAAGATGGCTTGGTGATCCATATAGAGATCAATACGAACTCAAAATTATGGACTTTGCAATTAAGCAAGACAAACCCATATTCGCTATTTGTAGAGGCTTTCAACTGCTCAATGTATATTTTGGAGGAACCCTCCTTCAAGACATACCAAGCCAAAGACCAGATGCGATTCAACACAGATGTGCTACTCGTTATGACCAAATGGCTCATGAAATCGATATCGTTTCAGGAACTGTATTAGCCGAATTATATCATGACTCCTATACGAGAATGGTCAATACCATTCACCATCAAGGAATTGACGAACTTGGCAAAAACCTAGAGGTCATGGCTTACTGCAAAGAAGATCGAATAATAGAAGCCATCATGTGGACAGGCACAGAAAGAGGCAAAGTCATCGGGGTTCAATGGCACCCTGAGTTCTTCTACAATCACCAATCCAACGGCCTTCTAGACGAATATAAACTCCTCAACTACTTCTTAAATTTTTGCAAAAAATCTTCCTAAATCACATATGTGAATCCCAATAGGGATTGTAAATTGCAGGCATATTATCATCTTATTTGCACTACATATGATGAACATTACAAATCCTGCAACGGAAGAAATCATTGCACAGATTCAAACAGATACTTCTGAGGACATACAACAGAAGTATCAACAAGCTAAAAGTGCCCAGAAAAAATGGAGCTCACAAACAGTAGCCCATAGAATACACATACTTACAAACTTTTACAGCCTCCTAGAAGAACACCAAACTGAACTAGCAGCCACTCTCACAGCAGAAGTTGGCAAGCCTCTTTGGCAGTCTGTAAATGAGTTGAATGGCGCCCGTCATAGAATACAATACTTCCTCAAAAATGCTGAAAGATGGCTTAAAGAAGAGGTACTAGTAGAAGAAGAAAATTTACTTGAAAAAATCGTATTTGAACCCCTTGGAGTAGTCGGCAATATATCAGCCTGGAACTATCCCTATCTCGTGGGAGTAAACGTATTCGTTCCTGCCCTAATTGCAGGCAACGCAGTCCTTTACAAGCCTTCTGAATTCGCCACCTTGACAGGAAAGCATATAGGAAAACTCTTACACCAAGCAGGAGTACCTGAAACTGTATTCCAAGTCGTTACAGGAGGTGCAACAGCGGGCCAAGCCCTACTTGAACTTCCCTTAGATGGCTATTTCTTCACAGGTTCCTATAAAACAGGCCAGTATATATACCAGCAGGTCGCTTCCAAAATGGTTCCTTGTCAATTAGAATTAGGAGGCAAAGATCCTATCTATATCTCAGCAGACAATCAAGATGTCAAAAAAGTAGCACAAGCAGCAGCAGAGGGAGTATTCTACAACAATGGCCAAAGCTGTTGTGCAGTTGAACGAATATATGTCCATGAAACTTTATATGAAGAGTTTGTAAAGCATTTTGTAGAAGAGGTAAAAACCTACAAAATAGGGAGCCCAACCACACCAGATACATTCCTAGGTCCTCTCACCAGAAAAGATCAAATCAGCATAATAGCCGCTCAAATACAAGACGCTCAATCCAAAGGAGCAACAGTACTTCTAGGAGGAACTGCCAAAGAAGGAAAAGGTTATTTCTTTGAACCTACTGTGGTTGTGAATGTAAACCACAATATGAGTATCATGAAAGAAGAATCTTTTGGTCCTGTTATTGGTATTCAGAAGGTTTCGAATGACGAAGAAGCTATAGAACGAATGCTTGATACAGACTATGGCCTCACTGCTGGTGTATACGCCGATAACCGAAAAAATGCAGAACCGATTTTAAATAGCATGAATAGCGGAACTGTATATTGGAATTGCTGTGATAGAGTTAGTCCATTTGTACCTTGGTCTGGAAGAAAACATTCAGGTATCGGTTCAACGCTCTCATACTTGGGTGTTAGAACATTTGTCAAACCAAAATCGTATCAATTAAAAGGAAAATGGTAATTTTCTTGCAAAGAAAAGTAGTGTTTCACTTCAACTAAGCAAAGAAAATAGCTATATTTGTTACAGTTAGTTGTTTTTTTGTATGAATATTTATGTCGGAAATCTTTCTTTTTCCATGACAGACATGGATCTAGAAGAACTTTTCTCACAATTCGGGCCAGTAAAATCTGTAAAGATTATTATTGATCGCGATACAAGCAGATCAAGAGGATTCGGATTTGTAGAAATGGAAGAAACTGCAGATGGAGAAGATGCCATCCAATCACTCAATGGAACACAAGTGGCTGGCCGTGTCTTAACAGTGAACCAAGCCCGTCCACGCCCTCCTCGTAACAGTTACCGTTAATGTCACGCGTTGATACTTTTTTAAATAGGATATAAATCCCGATTGTTCTTTTGATTTGTTGTCTATTCTAGTCTCTAAGTTGATGAAATAGTTAATTTGATAATTATATAATCGTTTTTATTCGATCCTGTTAAAAATTAGTAGCTAAATTCACAGGCCTCTCCTAACTAGGGGAGGCCTGTTGTGTATTATCCTATCTATTCCTCCTCACAATAAGTGAATAATCTCCTACATCCGAGTATACTACAAAATGATAAATATCTCTTCAATATGTAAGACTATTTCCTTCTTTTTTCTTTATATTTAAAGAAAATGATATAATTTTAATTTGAATAATTATTTTTCATGGTAGGATATGACAATTCTACCTAATTAACGTTCTAATAAAAAAAGCACCGAAAAAACACAAAATCAACGAAAGTAAACTCATGAACAAAAGTACCCGCATTTTCGCAATTTTAGCCGTATTTATAGGAGTCGTATTATTTGCGGTATCAGGCATGCTATTCGAAAGGTCAAAAGCCGAAGAAGTTCTTGTTATTCAAGCCCCTATTACGGGTAAACTGAACTTCTATTTTGAAGCAGGCTTATACTGGCAAGGATTCGGATCTGCAACTAAATATAAAAAAGAAAGCCCATATTGGTTCTCCTCCCATGAAGATCAAGGAGGAACAGCCGACCAAAGTATTGCTATTCGATTCAATGATGGAGGACGGGCGAGAATCTCAGGTTCTGTACGTTGGAAATTGCCGTCTGATGAAAAGAACATGCGAAAAATCCATACAAACTTTGGAAACCAAATAGCAGTTGAACAAGAACTAGTAAGAACCGTTATCGAGAAATCTGTATATATGACAGGCCCTCTCCTATCGTCTAAAGAATCTTATGCAGAAAAAAGAAATAGCCTAATCTCTTATATAGAAGACCAAGCCTCAAGAGGAGTCTATCAAACACGTACAAAAGAAGTCAAAGGTGCTGACCCACTCTCAGGAAAAGAAAAGACTTTTTCTGTAACAGAAGTCATTGTTGATACGACCAAAGGCTCCTATGCACGTCAGGACAAATCCCCATTGGAAGAATATGGAATCCGTATCTATAACCTCTCTTTGAACAAGATCAAGTATGACCAACAGGTAGAAGACCAGATTACCCAACAGCAGCATGCAATCATGGACGTTCAAACAGCCATTGCTTCTGCAAAGAAGGCCGAACAAAACGCTATTAAAGCAGAAAAAGAAGGGGAAGCAGCTGCAGCTGAAGCGAAATGGAAACAAGAGGTAATCAAAGCGCGACTTGTAACAGAAGCAGAACAAAAAAGAGAGGTCTCCAAACTGAACATGGAAGCGGCCGAATACTACAAGAAGGAACAAATCCTTATTGGAGAAGGGGATGCGGCAAGAAAGAAACTAGCAATGCAAGCAGATGGTGCCTTGGAGAAAAAAATCGAAGCATATATATCTGTAAATAAAATGTATGCTGAGGCAATCAAAGGCTATAAAGGGAACTGGGTTCCAAGTGTTGTAATGGGAGGAGATAACGGAGGAACAACAAATAGCTCCCAAAATCTCATTAATTTATTGATGGCCAAAACGGCAAAAGAACTAAGTCTTGATTTAAGCTTGCCCAAAGGAGGTAACCAATAAGCATTATATACTAATGTATACACCAAAAGGCCTGCTTTCTATATGAAAAGCAGGCCTTTTGCTATTAATCATCCAATCTTTCAACTATCGTGAGGAAACCTCCTTAAAATAATCCAACGTGAATTTAGGATCAATCTGATGATAAAAATCAATGGCCAACATAACCTTGCCTTTAAGACTAGAATTCCGTTCCATAATCACCCAAAATCCCTCATCTACCTTAAACAGATACTCAACTATTGTATTAAAATCATTTTCGAAATCAGAGAGCGCGTATTGATTTAAAAAGCCTCGTTCATTCAAACTCTCATCGAAAATAAGCGAGTCATCCCCCTTTCGTAGCGCCTCTACCCCACCCTCTCCATACTTAAACCCTTTAGGATTCAACCGTTCCCAGGCCCGTTGGTCAAGATAGTCAGGGTAATTACGAAGCAGTATACTCGAAAACTCATGATGAAAGGTTTGTTCCAAATAAATGTCAGAATATCCCTTCTCCTCTCCTTGATTGCTTATATACACCATATCAGAAGAGTTCGTTCCCCCAAAGGGCATTCCGTAGAACTCAATAGCATGCAATACATATACCTTCGACAGATTATTCCGCAATACGCGATCAGGGTATTTACACAATGCAACTCTTATCACTTGCTCAGAACGACTCACCTCCCTTTCTGCTAAGGGTTCGGCTCGTGCGTTTATCTCCTCTGAGTGCCATGAAGGAGGAAACATACTTTCCTCTATGTTAAACACAATAGGAATAATCTCTCCTAAAACGCTTCCCCCGTTTTGTTGTCCCATGCAGGCATAACAGGCAAAGCTTGCAAAAATTACAAAGGTAAGCTCTAATACAAAATATCTTCTCATTTCCTGTGTTATATACGAAAGAAGCCCCCAAACGGCAAGACGGATTTTATTTAGCCATATATAACCACAAGATAGAAAATACTAGGAAAGAAATAAAGCCAACACCTTTCTCACACGAGTTTACCTATCATAGTGGTAATTGCTTGTCCACCAATCTTAACACGATTCGTTCGTAACTTAAGACGCAGAAAGCCTCCTCTAGTAGACAGCTGTCGAGCAAAAAAATCATTCTTATTCAATCTTTTTGCCCAATAAGGTGTCAAACAACTATGCGCTGAGCCTGTTACAGGGTCTTCATTAATACCAAACAAAGGTGCGAAAAAGCGAGAAACAAAGTCAATTCCTTCCTCATCCGACTTAGATGTAACAATCAAACCCCGACATGGGAACCTTGCAATCAAAGAAAAGTCAGGGCGCATATTACGCACAACCTCCTCACTATCAAGCTCTACAATATAATCAGAGACATTTTGCCCCATATATAAAATTCCTCGCTCAATGCCCAAAGCTTGAAACATCGTTTGGGGCATTGGGATTTCTTTTGGAGGTTGAGCAGGGAAATCCATCTCAATCCATTCTCCATCCTTCTCAGCCCCTAGTAAACCGCTTTTTGTGTCAAATTGGATAGGAGCATTTTCAGGTTCATATCCTCTCTCCCATAAGATATGCGCACTCGCCAAGGTAGCATGTCCACACAAGTCTACTTCCTCCACAGGCGTAAACCAACGTAGTTTGTATAGTCCTCCTTCTTTATACAAAAATGCTGTTTCTGACAAATTCATCTCATTTGCTAGTTGTTGCATCCATGTTTCGTCAGCAGCCTCTTTTAAGATACATACTGCTGCGGGGTTCCCAGCAAAACGTTTATTTGTAAAGGCATCGACCTGATAAATCTTCATAAAAGCAATCATTTAAAGGTGTAAGAAGCAAACTTTTTAAACTTTTGGAGGCAAAGGAATAAATATACTGGTACGCTCAGCATAGGCTTGGTATTCAGGATGGTCTTTGTAACGGCGTTCGAGAAAAGGGATTCCTGAAACCCGAAGTAGAAAAAACGTAATCGTAATAGGACCAAGCACAGCGATAATTGCCCATATTGTATGGGCTGAGAAACAAAAGATTCCCCACCAAACCAAGGACTCTCCGAAATAATTGGGGTGACGAGAATACCTCCATAGGCCCGCCATCAAGATTCGGCCTTTATTGGCAGGGTTTTGTTTGAAGACACGCAATTGATAATCGCTAACAGACTCGAATAAAAATCCGATACTAAATACCGCTATTCCCACTATATCCATCAGCCCAAAAGGATAGCCCACATACATAGGCATCAAAATGATAGGCAATGAAATAATAAACATTATGAGGCCCTGGAACATAAACACCCGAAAGAAGCTCTTACGTATCCATTGCTCCCCCCAATTCTTTCGCATCTTTGCATAGCGAAAATCTTCCTTTTCGGAAGCCAGATTTCTCGAACCAATATGCCAAACCAATCGTAGCCCCCATAGGGTAACCAATAAAGTTACCAACAAGCTCCGAAAATCAGGCATTGAGACCATCGAATAGATAGCCCAAGCAATTACAACGAATCCAAGCCCCCAAGCAATATCTGCAATACCATTATCGCGCTTCCAAACCGCTATACAGAACCAGAGACTCATATAAGTCAAGACCAACAAAGCCGTACCGCCGAATAATACTGCCATAACTATCTATATAAATAAGTCCAACAACTACTTCAACTTTGCATCCAATTCCGCTAGAGAATAAGGCGGATATACCGCAATTTCAGACCCCTCAGCCACGAGTGAGCAATGCGGCCTTGCATCGGCCAGAAATGCCCACTGTTCCCCATACAAATGCCCAAAATCCACATCAAGCGTACAATCAACCCACTCATACACCCTCCATTTAGGATGTGTGACATCATAGCACAAAGTCTTGCCCCCATGTGTCATTCCAAACCCAATATCATGTTCCTTAAAGTAATGTGCCAGCGTATTCTCTTCAGGCGTATGCAATACATTTTTAACCGTTACGGAAATACCATGACGTTTTCCTTTATAAGAAAAATCATGCTCGATTCGGATCAGATCCCCATCGGGAGTAGATGAACTTGCCATCTGTGCCTTTTTATACGGTTCATTGTACAGACGATTCGCAACGAAGGCAATACAGAAACGAGGAACAAATTCCCGTAGGAAAGCCACTCCACGTTTTCCCTTATACTTCAAGTAATAACGAAGATTGATTTCAGGGAAATTCACATGAAAAGGAATAGGTAATCCCTTCACCCGTGTATCAAGGAAGTCAAAAGCCACAAGGCTCACAAACGCCTTCCCGTCTTGGACATCCAACTCTACCCCTTTTGGGACATGTGGTAGGAGCAATTCGGGCGGAACAGCATACGTAATATTGATAAGGTTCCACCATTTAGCAGTGAGAAAAGGAGACATAAGCGAATGTATGAGTTACAATAAAAGCATACCTGCAATCACAAAGGCCGAGAACACCACAGAGGCTACCCCATTCGTTGTAAAGAAGGCCAGATTCACCTTAGAAAGGTCATTGGGCTTCACCAATAGATGTTGGTAGACGAGTAAACAAATGAAAATGCCCGCCCCTACCCAATACATCCAATTTCCTACTGTAAGCAATCCGAATCCAATCAAACATGCAGCCGTAACCACATGCAAACCCTCCGAAACCCTTAAAGCTTGGGGTTTCCCCAATAAAGCAGGAATACTATTAAGCTGATGTTGTTGGTCGAATTCGATGTCTTGGAGGGCATAAATAATGTCAAAGCCACTTACCCATGTCAAGACAGCAAATCCGAGTACAATGGGAGCCAATTGGAATTGAGCCGTGACCGCGATAAATGCCCCTACAGGAGCCAATCCCAATCCCAATCCTAGAACCAAATGACAGAGAGCCGTAAAACGCTTGGTATAGGAATACCCCAATATAACCAATAGGGCTACGGGCGATAGGAAAAAGCACAATAAATTAATGGACCAAGCCGTAATCACAAACAACACCGAATTCCCCACCACAAACAGAAGCGCATTTTGGGGCGTAATCATACCCGCAGGAATTTCCCGCCCTTTCGTTCGTTCGTTCAATGCATCAATATCTCGGTCTAGGTATCGGTTAAAGCCCATGGCTGCACTTCGGGCGAATACCATACAAAGTATGACTTTTAGCAACAACGACCAATCAGGCAGGTGCATCCCCATCACTTCAAAGCCGAGAAACAGCCCCACCAATGCAAACGGTAGCGCAAAGATGGTATGGGCGAACTTAACTAACGATAAATATTTTTTCATAATACAGCAACGACTTCCAAAATCAGGGGCTCTGTCCTCCCTTCTCCTCAATCAACTCCTCGAAAACCCCCGTCTTTCGATTCTTACGGACGTTATGCCAATTGAAATAGCGTCCATGCATGGCAATATATACTCCATGAGGCAATGTTTGGACAAATGCCAATGCACTGCCTAAGTTAAAGAATCCATCAGAACTCCCAAACTTATAGGGAATTATTGCCCCTGTTAATACAATCGTTTTATCCTGTATATGTTCAGCCAATATGCCTGCTGTAACAGACATCGTATCGGTTCCATGCGTGATAATAATCTTATCCGTATCGACCCGTCTACAATTGTGAATAATGATCTCCCGATCCTGCTCAGTCATATCAAGACTATCGATCATCATCAATGTACGTACATTGACATTCAAAATCGAACGACCAAGCTGAAGCATCTCAGGAATATGCGTATCCTTGAAGTACAATGTACCCCTTATATAATCATATTCCTTGTCAAATGTGCCTCCAGTTACGTATACCTGAATATTCATAGGGCGAATGTGTTTAGCAGACCTTAAGATACCTACTAACCCAACTTAGCCCAAATAGTTGCCCCTATCCTCTAATATTCGCTATTCCCTCACAGCTTTAGCTTCTCGAATCATCGCATCCTTAGCACTTTCGTCCCAAATGGATACGTAATTCCCTTTTCCTATTTGTGTAAACCGTTGGAGTTGAGGGATATTCGGGTTTCCAGGGCTACCGAAGAAGAAAATGGATAAACAAATCCCTTTCGTAACCTCAGAACGAATATACGACTCAGCACTAGGCTTAATGCTCACTCCTCCATCTGTAGCAAGGATAATTCGGTTATTTCCTTCCTCGACGAATCCCTTACCTACCTCTCGAAGCGCAATCTTCAATCCCTCTTCAATATTTGATTCTCCCTCTGTATTGAGGTTATTGATAAGTCGAAGAATTTGCTCCTTTCGTGTAGCAGATGTAGGAGGCAAAGCCACCTGAGCCACCCCCGAATAGGTCACAATAGAAACCTTATCCTCGGGGCGCATCGCATCCAACAAATATTTAAAAGAACTTTTTAACGTATCTAAACGACCTTTCCGACGCATGGAGCCCGAAACATCAATAAGGAACACAAAATTGCTTGATGCATATCCTTCCAACGAAACGGGTTTTACTTCTGGTTTTTCTGGTTTTACTTCTGGCTTTTCTGGCGGATTTGTATCTTCTCTAAGTGTATTTGCTTTTGGGTCTGTTTTAGGAGTCTCTACAGGTACTCCCCTATCTTCTGTGATTGCAATAGCCGAATCAATCGGCTCGGGCTTGGTCGGAGTCAGTTCTATCGGTGGAGCCACCGCGCCAAAGATGGCGGGCAACATCGAAGCATCCAAAGTTGGGTAATTTTTTTCTCTTACAAATTTATTGAATTTCTTGACTAATCGCGTATTAAAATCCTTAACATATAAATTATTACAGGTTCTATAGAAATTTGTAGTCCCTTTATCTGCCAATCGATTCAAAAAATTGGGATCCCAATCCCGAATAAAGCCCTGAAAGGTAGGCGAATTCGCAATCAGCGAGTCATTCGCATACTTCTCCTGTATGCCTCTTTGGAATTCAATGAATTCGGCAAAACTCTTACGGCTATACACCATATCGGGATCATACCATAGGCTCACATACACCTGATGCCCCTTTGAAATCTCTTCTCTCATACGGGCAATAGCACGCGCCATATGGATTTCTCCCTTAGGCGGATTAAACTCATTCCACGCATTGAGCAAATGCGCATACAGCCCTTCATGTCGTACGAGGTAGCTATCAAACGATTTATCTAGCTTTTTCATGTATTCAAACCCCTCATACATCCCATCCAACAAATACTCTTTGTTTCGTAGGTAGTCTTGTAGCCCTTCATGGTAGGCCTTAATACGTTGTAGTACAGCAATTAACGAATCTGCCCCCTTTTGTACTTTTTGTTGGTAGGAAGCGATGATACGGTTGTTTTGGTAGCTAGCCTGCTTATACAGCACTTCAGGAGGAATGAACGTATACTCTGTAATAAACCGCTGATTGGTTTCTCCCTCTAGGTAGGCGAGCATTTTTTCATTAAGTTGGATAAGTTCCAGACATAACCCCATCAAATCCTCATCGGCTTTATCCATAAAGGATACATGCTTGTTCAGCGCCTTCAGTCCCATCTTCAACTTTGGGTCATCAAGTTGAGCTTGTAGGCTCAATGGAAGCAAAAGAACGAAGCATAAAAGCCATTTGTATAATCTATTCATACGTTCGAATTATCTTTTGGAACACGAAAATAACGATTTAATATGTATCTAACCCAATAAGTGAGCCATGCAATAAATCAACCAAGATCTAAACGGACAATTATAAAAATGATTTCCTATTTTTATACTCTTATAACGCCCTCATATCATTCATTATGCAACTATCGCACAAACTAAACGCAATCCAGGAGTCTGCCACCTTGGCCATCACCCAAAAGGTGAGGAACTTGAAGGCAAGCGGGAAAGACATCATCGGTTTAACGCTAGGAGAGCCCGATTTTGATACCCCCTTGCACATACGAGAAGCGGCCAAGAAAGCTTTAGATGACGGCTACACCCATTATCCCCCAGTTTTGGGCTATCCAGAACTTAGGGAAGCCGTGGCTCAGAAGTTTCGCCTTGAGAACCAATTGCCGTATACGAAGGACAATGTCATGGTCTCCAATGGCGCAAAACAATGCATTTTCAATGCCGTTATGGCAGTAATAAATCCAGGCGATGAGGTCATACTTCCTGCTCCTTTTTGGGTATCTTATAGAGCCATAGTCGAAATTGCATCGGGAACGCCCATCGTCCTTTCTACTGACATCGAATCGGCCTACAAGGTCACAGCCGAACAGCTAGAATCTGCGATTACGCCCAAAACAAAGCTCATTATCATGAGTTCGCCCAGCAATCCGAGTGGCAGCATGTACACCCGAGAAGAGTTGGCAGAGCTCGTCCTAGTATTAGAACGTCATCCGCAGGTATACATTATCTATGATGAAATTTATGAGCATATTGCTTTCGAAGCAGAGCATGTGAGCCTAGGCACGTTCGAATCTATATTCGACCGTGTCATCACAATTAATGGCCTATCTAAAGCCTTTGCCATGACAGGTTGGCGAATTGGGTTCTTGGCGGCGCATCCTTCCGTTGTAGCAATGTGCAACAAACTCCAAGGCCAATCAACCTCGGGCATCAACACCATCACCCAAAGGGCAGCCATTACGGCACTCACTTCCTCCCTTGAACCCACCTTCATGATGCGAGATGTATTCCGCAAACGACGAGATATGCTCTATCCACTGTTGCAAGAGATTGAGGGTATGAAGGTGATTCTACCCGATGGAGCTTTTTACTTTTATCCCGATGTATCGGCCTTCCTAGGCAGTGTTGCCCCCAATGGGCAAATCCTCTCAACCATAGACGACCTCTGCCTATACCTCATTGATTTCGGCGGCGTTGCGTTGATTCCTAGTAGCGCCTTCGGAACCAAAAGCCATATCCGTATCTCCTATGCCTATTCAGAGGAGACCCTTCTCGAAGGCATCAAACGATTCCAGTATGCAATGAATGCCCTTAAAAAACCCGCTTTCTCTTAAGTCAATTACCTTAATATAATTCGTTCTCATCTGATGAAGGACATTGAGGGATAAAAAGGAGGTACGTTGAAATGTTGTCGGATGGGTGTCCCCCAAGCGAGAGGCTTGCAGGAAAGTCTCCCCTCCGACAACCCCTCCCTCCCCCTTCCACTCTCCCCTAGCCAATACCCTATGGAAGCCAAACAATTTCTACAAAACTGCAACAAACTTCGCATCCTCGTAGTAGGAGACCTTATCCTTGATCGATACACTTGGGGAAGGGTAAATCGGATCTCCCCAGAAGCCCCCGTACCTGTCGTGGATGTATTCGAGAAGGGCGAACGGCTTGGAGGTGCGGCCAATGTAGCACATAACCTACAAGCAATGGGCGCGCAGGTTGCCCTATGTGGAGTGATAGGCCAAGACCATGCAGGCCATACCCTCCTAAAACTCGCCAAGGAACACCAATTCGATACCTCCCTCATCCTCCAATCGGATGAGAGACGCACCACGACGAAAACACGGATTTTCGGGAATGGCCAACAGGTACTGCGGCTCGACAAGGAGGATCGGCACTACCTCCCTCGTATCCCCGCCAAACGTATCATCCGACGCATAGACGCCCAACTCGCCTCCTTCGATGGCATCATATTCGAGGATTACGACAAAGGTTTCCTTTCACCCTTGGTGATTCGATCCGTCATTCAAGCCGCCCATAAGCACCAAATCTTCCTAGCTGCCGATCCCAAGTTCGAACAATTCCTCCACTATTACGCCATTGACCTCTTCAAACCCAACCGCAAGGAATTGGCACAGGGCTTAAAGCTCACCCTCCCCCCAGACGACCTCCCCAGCATCATCCAAGCCAGCCAAAAACTCCGCAAAAAGATGCCCCACCTATACACCCTCGTGACCCTCAGCGAACAGGGGGTATTATTCATCGATGCTGAAGACACTCCCAAGCACCTCCCTGCCCACAAACGCAGTATTACAGACGTGTCAGGTGCAGGCGATACCGTCATTAGCGTCATGACCCTTGCCCTATTAGCAGGGGTAGCTCCCATCCAAGCCGCCCAATTCGCCAATCTTGCAGGAGGACTTGTATGTGAGGAAGTAGGGGTTGTACCGATAGATGCAAAACGGTGGTTGGATGAGTGTGAGCGTTTAGGATAGGTTTAATTTGGATTTTATACGGGTGATGCTCTGTATTACACCTTTTGTATAAGGATGAGTCTCTCCGAGAGATTGAAGTCGAATAGAAAAAGCCTTTTCAAAGTAAATTAATGCCTGTTCTAATTCTCCTGTATTTTCATAAACCCATGCAAGGTTGCTATAACGAATCGCAGCTCTCGGATGCTTCTCTCCATAATGGCGAACGGCCAATGCTAAAGCCTTTTCTAGTTCTCTTTTGGCTCCCTCATAATCTCCTAAACAGCGAAGAACAGAACCCAAATTAGAGTGACTAATTGCCACCATAGGATGATTCGTTCCAAAATGGTTAAGCTCCAATGTTAAAGCTTGCTCTATTTCTTTCTTAGCTCCATCATAATCTCCTAATGACCTAAGCACATTACCCAGATTTGAACGCCGAATCGCAACACGAGGATGATTTCTTCCGAAATGTCTGATAGCCAAAGCTAAAGCTCGCTCCAGCTCTTTTTTGGCTCCATCATAATCTCCCAATGAATGAAGTACATTACCCAAGTTCGAACGACGAATTGCAACACGAGGATGATCAGAACCAAAGTGCTTAAGTTCTAAAGCAAGCGATTGTTCATACATATCCTTAGCTTCTTTATCTCTACCCTGATATTCATACATCAATGCAAGATTATTTAAGTAACGGCCTATGTTTTTTCCTCCCTTTCCGTAAAGCTTTTCTGCTATGCATAAAACCTTTTCCAACAAATTCGTGGATCTATTATATTCTCCTCTATGATAAAAAGCATATCCTAAACAATTTAGGAACTCTATTACCTCTTCCTTACTCCCCTCTATCCACTGTGCAAGCCCTTCACCATAAGGGAGCCATTGAAATTTATCTACAGGATTGTCTTTCACATCATTTATATGTAGTTTCTCTGTGAGACTCAGAATTAATTCTTTACATCTATCTACCGTAGGAGGAGTATACTGCCTAATAACCTCCTGTATAATTTGGTGGCAAACATACCCTTCCTCTTCCTGTCTCAGCCAGCCTCTTTGAACAAGACCTGACAATAATTCTATAAAGTCATCTTCTTTAGCCTCATCTATCCCGAGCAATTCAACTAGCGTATCAAAAGGAATTGCCATAGAAGGCAATACAGCAAATTGCAACAAGAGTTGTTGTTCCTTCTCCGTTAACTTAACCATATCAAACAATTGCTTTACACAATCATTTGCTTTAATGGCTTTTCGGAATTGAGGGTGACTTACCCGTACCTTCATTCTATTGGCTGCTTGTAGACCTTCTTTATCTAGACTTTCCCAGAGCTTAGTTAGAGTTAGACGTGGGTGCTTAGCAAGGGTTTTAGCAATAAGTTCAATGGTAAGGGTGTGGAAGCCAATTCGTTGGAGGAGCAAGGGTAATAAAGCATTCCCCTCTCCCTTAGAATAATGATTAAGAAACAATTGAATGGCATCCTCTTCTGGTAGGGTTTCAATCTTATATTGAACAAAACTATCGTAATGACGACGAGAGGTCACCAAGATGTCCCAATTGGCAGACTTGGGGAGGTGGCGTTGGATGTCTGCGATGGTATCGCCTACATTGTCAAGGACGAGGAGATTATGGCCTACAACTTCATTGCTTAAGTGAGTCATCAATTGGTAAAACTTTTGTTGGTCGGCCATACGAGGATTGAGGGATAAACCTGTTCGGTTCAATACTTGGTTGTACTCGCTAACAAATGCGTTGACGACATTCCCACCTGCTTGTCCTTCCTCAGGCAAGACATCCACCCAGATAATATGGTTGTATTGAGCCTCGTATTCCTGTACATAATACTTGGCGAGAGTCGTTTTGCCAATCCCCCCAAGCCCATTCACCAATAAGGCTCTTCGATGGGAGCTTAGCAATTGATCGATGATAAAGAGATCTCGCTTACGTCCAACGATTTTCGATATATCGATTTCATGATAGGTCGATAGATAACGAGTAGGCTTCTTAACGCTCTTCTTCAGGTTTTGGGTGAGTCGCCAAGCAAGGTTGGCAGTGCTGCGGCTATACATCAACCATGCGCAAGCTTCTTTCTCCAATCCCGTCGCATGTAAGCCCCCTGCACGATACACCTTCGATAGACGCTCCTTCGTATCAGGTTGAGAACTGGCGAAAGCAAAAGCCTGTTCGATAGATTGCCCCTTTGCCAATTGACTATAGAAAAGTGTAGCGAAGGATTGAGCAATACCATCGGGAACATCGACATTTGTAGCAATAACTACCGATACCCCAACTTCCATCAATCCCTCCACAAAGCCATACGTTCGACATCCATTGAGGAAAACCAAAAAGGGAGGAGATACCTTCAATAGATTCGCCAAAGGCTTTACAAACATCTGTACCTTATCTCCGTCCTTCTCCTCAAACAAAAGAGAATCAGGGCGGGCGTGCCCTGCAAAGTGGAAGATGAGGATTTTACCCTTTTGTTGGCAATGAGCAATGGCTTGCATCCAGTCTGAATCTTGTGCACGACTACTCTCCACCAATAAATCCGTCTCGAAACGAAGGTCGCGGATTTGTTGGAAGATAGCGTATTGCTCGTCTTGTACCTGCTTTAGATCCTCCAAAGCATCAAAGCAACTAAGAAAAATAATCGGCCTTGGGGTCATAGGTATTCGCCGTTACTTGATGGTTTGTTAAATGTAGGATTTTTGGAGGGGAGTTGCAAGGGGGTTCTTAATAGCGACTCATCTTAGCCCTTACCCGCCTGATATTATTTGCCACTATCCGTATATAAGGATGCCTCTCGCCAAGCAATTGCATAAAGAGGGCGTAGGCCTTTCCAAAGTAGGTCAATGCGGATCCGAAAGCCTCACTATCCTCATACACCCGTCCAAGGTTGTTACAAAGAATCGCGACCCTCGGATGCTGTTCGCCTACATAACGCAGTTCGAATGCCAAAGCCTTCTCCAATTCCCTTTGGGCAGCTTCATACTCCCCCAATTCACTCAAAACATTGCCTAGGTTTGCACGCAAAGCTGCAACCTTGGGATGTTCTTCCCCCAAATGAGTAAGCAACAGTGCCAAGGCTCGCTCGCATTCAACTTTGGCTCCAATGTAATCGCCTAGGGCATAAAGCGCAGTACCCAAATTCGAGCGATCACTTGCAATAGTAGGATGATTCTCACCCAAACGACGAAGGTTCAGTGCCAGAGCCTGCTGCAGTTCGCGTTTGGCCGCTGTATGCTCCCCTAATTTACCAAGCACAGTACCTAAATTCGAATGTAGTATCGCAATACTAGCATGCTCGGCTCCCAAATGCTTACGACTTAAAACAAGTGCGCGTGTATACATCTCCTTGGCCGCAGCATAGTTTCCTTGAGATTGGTACATCAATGCCAGATTGTTCAAGAACCGACTGGTCTTTTTCCCCTCCTTTCCATACAGCTTTTCGGCTATAGACAAAGCCCGACTCCTTACCAAAGCACCTTGGTCGTATTGCCCCTTATGATAAAAGACATTGCCAAGCCTATCCAAGAGTTCAGCCATTTCCTCCTTTTCCTCTTGTATCCATTGTCCAAGGCTCTCCCCATATGGAATCCATTGGAAGGCATCAGCAGGATTCTCTTGGGTATCTTCTATGTACAATTTATCGATGAAGGTTGTGAGCAATGCCTTACACCCCTCCACTGTAGGCGGAATATGTGTTCGTACCATCTCCTGTATCATCGGATAACAGCTATAGGCTGATTCTTCCTTACAAAGCCAAGTCTTTTGTACGAGCGAGTCCAAGGTATCGCGAAATTCGGCTTCTTTCTCTTCGGATATATTGAGGAAGTCTGTTAGCAAGGAGTAAGCAATAGGTATCGTAGGAAGCACTGCAAATTGTAGGAGCAAATGCTTTTCTGTCTCCGTCAATCCCGCCTCATCAAACAATTGCTGGATACAATCCTGTAGTTTCTCTTCCTCCATCTGTTCCCGAAGGCCTGAAAGCGTAAGATCTGGATGCTTCGCAAGTAGGTCGGCGATACATTCAATAGGAGAATCCTGAGAGGATTTGTCAAAACAATGGAGAAAAAGGATAGATATTTGGGTCATAGGGATGCAACTATTGCTCAATCAATTGTTAAATGTAGGGCTTTTGCTGAGGAGTTGCAAAAGGGGAATTAGGCACGACTAAGTTTGGCTTTTACACGCGCAAGGTTATCAGCAGCAGCTTCTGCACGAAAATGATCTTCCCCAAAGAATTGCAACAGCCTATCGTAGATCTTTTCAAAGTAGGCCAATGCCTGATTTAAGTCGCCTGTATCTTCATAGACGAGCGCAAGACTCGTATAGGGGAAAGCAGTATTCGGATGCTCCTCCCCAAACAGACGGATATCCAAAGCTAAGGCCTGCATCAACTCCCGTTTGGCAGCTTCATACTCCCCTAACAACCGAAGCGCATCACCCAAATCCGTCCGACGAATCGAAACGGTAAAATGCTCCTCCCCAAAATGATGGATATCCAAGGCTAATGCGAGCGATTGTTCACGCTTAGCTCCCTCATAATCTCCTAATGCACAAAGCGCAAGCCCCAAATGCGACCGCAAGGCTGCAACACTCGAATGCTTCTCCCCAAAATGTCGAAGCTCGAATGCTAGGGCTTCTTCAAATGCTCCCTTGGCAGCTTCATACTCCTCCAATTCAAGCAGAACCTCTCCCAAACTCGAATACAGAAACCCAATCTCAGGGTGATCAGCCCCAAAATACTTTAGTTCTAAAGCGAGTACCCGTTCATACAGTTCCTTGGCCTCCGCATATTCGCCTTGTCCATCATATAGTTGCGCAAGTTTATTCACATAACGACCCGTCTTTTGCCCCTCCTTCCCATACAATTTTTCGGCTATAGTCAAGGCATCCTTTACGAAAGCAATCGCTCGCTCATATTTCTGATTATCATTCCAAAGCAGTCCAAGCCTATACAAGAAGTCCGCCACCTCTTCCTTGTCCTCTTGTATCCATTCTGCAAGACTCTTTTCCTTCTCCATCAATCCCACTTCTTCAAATACTTGTTTAATATGCTTCTGTAGTTCTTCGTCTTCTATTTCCTCCCACAAGGCTGAGAGGGTAAGCTCTGGATGTTCCGTAAGGACTTTAGCCATACATTCCATAGGGGAATCCTTGGATGATGGGGAAAAGCAGTTTAGGAGAGGGTTGGGGATTGGGGGCATGGGTTTTTGGTGAGGGTTTGTTAAATGTAGGGCTTTTTCAGGTTTGCAAGGGAGATTAGGGGCGATTGAGTTGAAATCTTATAGAAAAAATACTTGTTGCTATATTTTTTGTACGGGGATGATTTTCGCCAAAAGTTTGGATCAGAATGGGGTATGCCTTTTCAAAATACTCTAAAGCATGTTTAAGTTCTTTCTTTACTACATAAATCACCGCAAGGTTAAGATATCGAGTCGCTACATTAGGATGATAAAAGCCCAGATGATGTATCTCTAACAATAAAGCTTCCTCCGTTTGCCGCTTGGCTCCCTCACAATCTCCTAAAGAAAGAAGAACCAAGCCCAGATTTGAACGACTAATCGCAACACTAGGGTGATTTGATCCAAGATGATGGAGTCCTAAAGCTAAAGCTCGCTCTAATTCTCGCCTAGCCCCCTTATAATCCTTTAAGTCGCGAAGGATTAAGCCCAAATTCGAATGAGCAATCATAACCCTTGGATCATCAGAATCAAAGTAACGGACAGCCAAACTCAAAGCTAACTCTAACTCTTTTTTGGCTCCTTCATAATCCTGTAAATCGCGAAGTGCCAAGCCTAGATTTGCGTGGATAACTGCAGCTATCGGATGGTCAGAACCTACATTATGAATAACCAGTGCTAAAGCCTGTTCTAATTCTCTTTTAGCACCTTCATAATCGCCTAAATTGCCAAGCAGAGTACCTAAATTCAAGCGGTTAACTGCAATTGCAAGATGCTTGCTTCCAAGATGCTTAAGAGCTATAGCAAGAGCTCGTTCATAAACATCCCTAGCTTCAACATAATTGCCTTGGTATTGATACATCAATCCTAAATCATTTAAGAAGCGACTAGTCTTTTCGTCCTCCTTTCCATAATTTTCTTCCGCTATAGATAAGGCATATTCTAACAAAGCTCCAGATCGTTCATATTCCCCTCTATGAAATAAAACAATACCTAACCTGCCTAAAAACTCTGCAACCTCTCCCTTATCCTCATTCATCCATTTAGAAAGGCTGTCTCCATAAGGAAGCCATTGAAATTTGTATACAGGATTATCTTTGATATCATCTATTTCCAGTATATTAGTAAGGCTGAGTAATAATGTCTTACAATTGTCCACCGTAGGAGTAATATACTGCCGTACAACCTCCTGTATAATTTGATGACAAACATATTCATTATCTCCTTGCCGCAACCAACCCTTTTGTACAAGGTCTGACAACAATTCTATAAAATCATCTTCTCTCTCCTCCTCTATTCCAAGCAATTCAACAAGCGTATTAAAAGGGATTAACATAGAAGGCATAACCGCAAACTGCAATAAAAGCATTTGTTCTTCTTCGGTTAATCCCGCTATATCGAACAATTGCTTTACACAATCATTGGCTTTGATAGACTTTTGGAATTGTGGGTGGTCTACCTCTACCTTCATTCTATTGGCTGCTTTTAATCCCTCCTTGTCCATACGCTCCCAGAGTTTGGTGAGGGTTAGGCGTGGGTGTTTTGCGAGTGTTTTGGCTATCAGTTCAATCGCAAGCGTATGATAGCCAATTCGTTGTAGCAGGAGAGCCAATAAATCATCCCCCTTTGCAGCAGGATAATACGTCAGGAAGAGCTGTATGGCCTCCTCCTGAGGCAGGGTTTCCACTTCGTAAACCTTGCAAGCCTTGAAGCGTTGGCGAGAGGTAACAAGCACATGCCAATTCTCGGATTGGGGGAAGTACCGCATGGCCTCCATAAGACGCTCAGCAGCATTGTCAATGATGAGAAGATTAGTGCCCTTGAGCTTCTTGAGTTCTCGCATCCCTATTTTAAACTGCCGCAGCTCATCCATTCTAGGCTCAAGGTCAAGTTCTAGTAGGTTGAGGATGTCATTATGCTCGCTAACAAAGGCGGAAATGACATCGCCCCCTGCTTGGTCTCGCGAGGGAAGCACATCCACCCAAACAATATGGTCGTAGTTGGACTCATAACGTTGGAGGTAATACTTAGCGAGGGTGGTTTTGCCAATGCCTCCCATGCCATTAACCAATAAAGCAGTGCGGTGGGTATTGAGCAAGAGTTGAATGGCGTATAAATCCCGCTTACGACCGATGAGGGTATCTAGGTCAATGCGGCTATAGGCCGAGAGGTAACGGCTAGGAGCCGACTTCGAACGAGGCTTTAGGTGCGTAGTGAGTTTCCATGTCAAATCGCGGGCTGTACGGCTATAAAGGAGCCAATCAAAGGGTGCCTTTTTCTGGGAAGCAGGGTGTAGGCCTCTACCTTCGTCTTGATAATAGTATACCGTAGAAATCCGCTTTTGGCTATCGGGTTGGGAGCGAGCGAAATCAAAGGCCTGTTCAATGGATTTGCCCTTAGCCAATTCTGCATAGAATTGTTTGGCGAATGCTTGGGCAATGCCATCATCGACCTTCACATGCGTTGCAATGACTACCGATACCCCCACCTCCAACAATGCCTCCACAAAACCATACGTCCGACAAGCATTGAGGAATACCAAAAAGGGCGGATTGTCCTGAAAGAGATTCGCCAAAGACTCCACAAACATGCGCACCTTCTCCCCATCCTTCTCCTCAAACAATAGAGCCTCAGGGCTTGCATGCCCTGCAAAATGAAATACCAGCAACTGCCCTTCCCCTTGGTAGGTAGAAAAAGTCTCCATCCATTTACCTGAGTCGGGAATCATAGGACGCACCACAAGATCCGTTTTCAATTGGAGGTCATCCAATTGTTGGTAGATTTCGTATTGCTCTGCCTGCACCTTAGGGAGATCCTCAGATGCGTCAAAGCAACTCAAGAAAATGATCGGTCTTGGGGCCATGAATATTCAGCTGTTGCTTGATGGTTTGTTAAATGTAGGATTTTTGGTGGGGAGTTGCAAGAGGGTGTTAGGGGCGGTTGAGTTTGGATTTTACACGGGTGATATTGTTTACAACTTTCTTCATGACAGGGTGGCTATCAGGCAGAGACGATAAGAAAACCTTGTAAGCTTTCTCAAAATAGAACAAAGCCTTTTCTAATTCATCTGTAACCTCATACACCCAAGCAAGGTTATTATATATAGAAGCAACATTAGAATGGCTCTCTCCAAAATTACGCAGGGCAATCGCGAGTGCAGCCTCTAATTCTCTTTTGGCTCCCATATAATCCCCTAAGTTAATCAGTATCGAGCCCAAATTAGAACGGTTTCTGGCAATATGAGGATGTTCTGAATCAAAATGAACAAGGTTAATTGCTAAAGCGATCTCTATTTCCTCCTTAGCTCTTATATAGTTCCCCAAACCTCGAAAGGCAGTGCTCAAATTCGAACGAAAAATTGCGACTCGGGGATAATTCGCGCCAAAATGTTGTAAGTCAAGCGTCAAAGCAGCATCAAACTGTTCTTTAGCACTTGCATAGTCTCCTAAATACAACAACATCGTGCCTAAATTCGAGCGATTGTTTGCAATCTTAGGGTGATCATCTCCAAGATGTCTAATAATTAAAACCAAAGAGCGTTCATACATTTCCTTTGCTTCTACATATTTACCTTGCATACTGTATATAGCCGCTAAATTATTTAAAAAACTATCTACGCTTTCTCCCTCCTTGCCATAGATTTCTTCCACTAAAGCTAAACCCTTTTCTATTAAAAGAGCAGCACGGTTATATTGCCCCTTTTGGTAAAGCATCATCCCTAAACAATTTAAGAACATTGCAATCTCTATTCTTTCTTCTTCTATCCATTGTACAAGACTTTCTCCATAGGGAAGCCACTGAAATTTATCTACAGGGTTGTCTTTTGTCTCGTCTAGTGTTAGTTTATGGGTGAGCGTACGGAGCAAGATTTCACATCGCTCTACCGAAGGGGGCAAGTCTTGACGTGTAACCTCTTGTATAATTTGGTGGCACTGGTAACTTGATCCCTCCTTCCGAATCCAGCCCTTTTGTAAGAGGTTTTCAAGTTGATCGATAAAATCATCCTCTTCCTCCTCATGTATTTCTAAGAAATCTACCAACAAAGCATAAGGAATCGGTATAGGAGGCAATACCGCAAATTGCAAAAGAAGATGTTTTTCCTCTTCTGCTAATCCTGCTACGTCAAACAATTGCCTAATACAGTCATTCGCCTTAATAGACCGAGTGAATTGGGGGTGATCTAGGCGTACTTTCATTTTATTAGCAGCCTGTAAGCCTTCTTTATCTATACGTTCCCAAAGCCTAGGCAAAGAAAGACGAGGGTGTTTGGCCAAAGTCTTAGCCAAGAGTTCTATCGTAAGGGTATGGTATCCAATACGGCTTAGGAGCAAGGGCAGCAATGTATCCCCTTTTGCTTCTGCATAATATGTCAAAAATAGATGGGTAGCTTCCTCTTGTGAGAGGGTTTCTACCTCGCATACTTTACAGGACTCGAAACGCAAACGCGAAGTAATCAAGACATTCCAATTGCCCGATTGGGGAAAATACCGCATAACCTCTTCAAGTCGTTCGCCTGCATTGTCTATAATTAAGAGGTTAGTACCTGTTAGTTTCTTCAATGCCCTCATCCCTATCTTAAATTGCTTGATCTCCGCCATTCGGGGGTCCAAGTCGAGTTCTAACAGATTTAGGATATCATTATGCTCACTCACAAAAGCCGAAACTACATCCCCTCCTGCTTCGCCTTGCTCTGGTAATACCTCAACCCATATAATATGGTCATATTGAGATTCATATTGTTGGAGATAATATTTAGCCAAGGTAGTTTTACCGATTCCCCCTATACCGTTTATAAGCAAAGCGGTTCGATGAGTATTTAATAGCAATTGTATACTATATAAATCCCACTTACGACCCACAACTTTTTCGACATCGATGCGGCTATAAGCAGACAAATAATGAGTAAGACTTGCCTTGGTTCGAGGCTTTAGTTGTTTGGTCAGTTGCCAAGTCAATGAGCGAGCATCATGTCCATATAACAACCAATCGAATGATTTTCTTTTGGTATTGGCGGGTTGTAAGCCAGGGTATTCTCTTTGGCTCCGATATACCTTAGATTCGCGCTTTTTTGTATCAGGTTGAGAACAGGCGAAATTAAATGCCTGTTCAATAGATTTACCCTTCGCCAACTCTGCATAGAATCGCTTTGCAAATCGTTGAGCAATATGATCAGGAACATTGACATGTGTTCCAATGACCGCAGAGACCCCCGCTTCCACCAATGCCTCTACAAATCCATAAGTCCTACACCCATTGAGAAACACCAAAAAAGGGGGACGCTCTCTTAACACATTTGCCAAAGATTCCACAAACATTTGCACTTCCTCTCCCTCTTTCTCTTCAAACAACAAGGCTTCGGGACTAGCATGGCCTGCAAAATGAAAAATAAGTATTTCCCCTTCCGATTGGTAAGTCGAAAGTGTATCCATCCATTTTCCCGCTTCAGGCAAGGTTGGTCGCACTATGAGATCTGTAGTCAATTGCAAATCGTCCAATTGTTGATAGATTTCATATTGTTCTGCTTGTACCTTAGGTAAGTCTTTAGAGGCGTTGAAGCAGCTCAAGAAAATTATGGGCTTTGGAAACATCTAAGCAGCCGTTTACTTTATGGTTTATTAAAATTATAGGTTTAGAAGAGGAATTGCAAAAAGCGTCGTTACAGTTTCTCCTAAACTGTAGTCAATCTTACCCATCAAAATAGTAAATAAAGAAGCACAACATTTACTTCTTCAACACTGATGGAAGCTTCACGAGTAAGCTCTTGAAAGAGGCCTAGAAAAGTTACCACTTTATCCCAAGCAACCTCACTAAACCTGAGTTAGAAATAGCTGTAATGGTACAAATGTTGCTAACATTAGGTAATTTATGCCAAAAGGCTTATACTTGTTTTAATAAGCTTATTTTAAAGCAACTTTCTGTGGCCTTGAACCTTCTGTATTGTATATGTTTACAATAAAGCCTTGGTCTATTTACACTCAGTATGGAAACATTAGATTTCTACAATAAATAACTCCAATCCAATAGTTCTTACTCAACTATACAAACTAAACAAGGAGATATGAATTAGAGAAACTATCCAAGAGACACCCTCTACACAATATAACAAAAGTTCTGTGGCCTTTTCTCCTACTTAGGTATCTTATGACAAGAATTAGGAGAGTAACACCCCAAAAACACAGAAAAAACGAAAGGAATTAGGCACAAATAAGGGTATCATGCCAAAGATAACTTTGAGAAGTTATGAGCCTAGGTAGCTTTTTTATTTATAAACCTATATGCAAAAAGGTGATTTTCTTGAATTTGTAGATATCTCATATACATTGGCCTATTACCTAATATGCGTTTCATATGAAAAAAATTTTATTCGCGTTTGCTTTATGCCTACTTGGATTTTTAACTACATCCGCTCAATTAGATTTGGGAGTATTAGATGCTATTAGGCCACTAAGTCCAAGTTGTTTCAGTTCCAATGAAACGGTAGAAGTTGACTTATTAAATAATAGCAGCAATACGATTCACTTTAATTCGAATCCTGTCACCATACAATTGTTTATAGATGGTTTATCTATTGCAGCAGAAACCCTCAGCTCAGATTCGGTAGAGACTGGCCAAGTAGTAGATTATTCGTTTGTAACAACTGCAAATCTATCTACTATTGGATTACACAACATAAGGGTCATTGTATCTATGATAGGAGACACAAATCCGAACAATGACACCCTATCCTGGTCTATCACAACATTGCCCTTAATAAGTTCTTTCCCTTATATAGAAGATTTTGAAGATGGGGGCGTTTTAGACTCATTGTGGGCACAAGGAACAAATGATGATGGCCAAGACTGGACGGTTCTATCAGGTCCTACTGCAAGTATCAATACGGGGCCTACTGTAGACCATACAACAAGCACAACCTCTGGATACTACATATATACAGAGGATTCTCAAGAGGAACATTTCCCAATTGATTTATATAGTCCATGTTTTGACATTAATGGATTGACGAATCCGTTTGTGAGTTTTTGGTATCATAGTCATGATGCTGCTGGAGGGACTGGAGAAAATACATTATACATAGAGATGATGAGCGGAGGTGCTTGGATTACTTTGGATAGCATAGGACATGTAAATCAAAATTGGAACAAATGGGGTAGATACATCCCCTCCCCCATCCCTAACAACTATATCCAAATTCGCTTTCGTGGATCGACCGATAACGCGGGTATTTCTCATGATATTGCAATTGATGACTTCTCTGTTATAGATTCTTCACAAGGAGATATAGGGGTGATTGGCTTTGTATCACCTGACTCAAGTGGTTGTTTTAGTGCTGCAGAAATCGTAACGGTTACCCTTGAGAATGCAGGTTCTGATACCCTTATCCTCACAAATGATACATTGTCGTTAGCAGTAGATAATGGCTCTGTAGTATTATTTGAAGAGCTGAATGACACATTGGCCGTAGGAGATACAATATACATTACGTTTTCTACCTCCATAGACTTGTCTGCTCTAGGTATGCATAATCTAACTGCAACCCTTTCAGTTGCTGGCGATAGCAATGCCATGAATGACACTGCTATATTGGTGCTTATGACACCTATGAGAGTGGATGCTTTTCCCTATGTAGAAGATTTTTCTACAGGTTTTAGTGGATGGGAAGCAGGAGGAAGTTTATCTAGTTGGGAACTTGGAACGCCTGCTGGGAACACAATCATAGGAAACCCGCCCAATTCAATAGATACAAACTCTTGGATGACAGGCCTATCAACTCCCTATAATAACAATGAATACTCCTGGGTGATCAGTCCATGTTTCGACTTTAGTGGCTTGGGAGTTCCACGTATTACTTTGGATATTTGGTGGGAGGCGGAGTTTGGTTCAGATGGTGCAGTGCTTCAATCAACTATAGATGGAGGGGTCACATGGCAAAATGTGGGATTTTTAGGATCTCCAGGCTCAAACTGGTACAATACTGGGGTGGTTACAGGTATTCCTGGAGGGTCACAAGAAGGATGGAGTGGGTCTATAGGAGACAATGGTTCCGAAGGTTGGGTTACTGCTACACATACTCTAAATCAGTTGGTTGATGAACCTTCGGTACAGTTACGTATTGCATTTGGAGCTAATGATTCTGTAAATGGATTTGATGGAGTAGCATTCGATAATGTTCGTATAGAAAGGGCAGATTCAGTTGATTTAGCATTCGTCAGATTTGTGTCTCCTTCTAATTTCGAATGTTCTGGTGAACATCCTATTGTAGTTGAAGTTGCCAATGTAGGGAATGATTCTATTACGAGTTTTATGTTTAATTCCACCTTATTAGGGAGTGGAGCACCTATTGTTCAAAATTCTGTCGTAAACTTCTCTAGTCCTTTGGGGCCAGGTCAATCCATAATAATTGCTACAAATGATACTGTAGCCTTAGTGGATACTTCAGTATTCACCTTGTCTGGAATTGTAGCAGCAACTGGTGATATGAACGCTAGTAATAACAATAGTTTTATTAATGTTCAGACCATTAGAAGAGATGTATTCGAACCCAATAATACGTTATATGTTCCTTTCCCAGCTATAGGTATTAATTGTAATGCTGCACTTTGCGATGTAAACGATATAGATCGGTTTGAATTCAATGTGGAACCAAATAAGTCTCATCTTAAGTTCAATCTTAAAGTTCATGGAGACATTACCGTAGTTGTTGTTATTGTATTAGTCAAACCTAATGGCTCATCATTAACTCGGACATTAACATTTCATGGCCCCGTAGATACTTGTTGGACAGATGAGGTTCTGTCAGGTAGTAAATATTACATTTCTATTTCTAGTGGATCACACTTCGAGGAGGCCACAATATACTGTTTACATGCATTACAGGGAGATGAACCATTTCTTCAGGATTCTCTAGAAGATCAATCAACAAAAGAATCCCTTACAAATGATTTCCTATTATACCCCAACCCAAACACAGGTACCTTCAACTTAACATACAGTGCAAAAGAAGAAGACCCTTCAGAGATTCGGGTAATTGACATATATGGCAGGGAAGTTTTCTATGGCTTACATATAAGTCAAGAAGGAGAAAACACCGTCGAGTTAAACCTCGAAAATATCGCGGACGGAATGTATTTCGTACGAATGAATATCGGGGCAGAGGAGTATATAAAGCGGGTTCAAATCATTCGCGAATAACTCCAATTGCCTTATTGGTTATATTGAGACTACCTACCTCTTTTGGGGTAGGTAGTTTTTTTGTATGAGGCGTAAATTTATGAAGAGCCTATCCGTAATCCAGATAATGATCTTCCCCTAATTTTATTTTTACGAGACCTAACATTAAGCAAAATGAAAATATTTGCATATATTGTTCGAGCACTATGGTTTACCCCCCCATAGCCCCCAAAACCCCTACTAACTGTTTCTATACAACAATGTATAGCACAATAAGAAATTCTTTGGTTTCTTGCCCCAAAAACAATAAAACCTCCAATAGAATCAAGAGATAACATATAATGTTAGTTATGCCAAACGTAGTCTTAACATTTTAATATGCTCTATAGCTGCATAATTCTATGCAGTTATAGTAGAGGATTATGATACCTATGTATCATAAAATACCTCATAGTTAGACGTTTAACCTATCACTTAAGTACATTTCGAATGAAAAAAATTCTATTCGCCTTCTCTCTATGCATGATGGGATTTTTGACAACATTTGCCCAGTTAGACCTGGAGGCATTTGATGTTATTGAGCCCATTGGACCTGGCTGTTACGGTTCTACCGAATCGGTAACAGTTGGGTTGTTGAACAATGATACTGCTACTGTTTATTTCAGTGCAAACCCTGTGACCTTGCAAATATTTGTAGATGGTACTTTGATTGCTGCAGAAACCCTCAATACAGACTCCTTGTTAGCGGGTCAGATTGGGGATTATGACTTTACTGCTACTATTGATTTGTCTGCTCTAGGTATGCATAACTTGATGTTCACTGCTTTCATGGCAGGAGATACAGATGGTACGAATGATACCTTATTCTGGGATGCTACTACGCTTATGATGGTTAATACCTTTCCTTACCGCGAAGACTTTGCTGCGGGTAATGGGGGTTGGATGACTGATGGTGGAGCTAATTCCTCTTGGGAGTTGGGAACGCCTGCAGGAACCGATATCATTGGAGCTGCATCAGATAGTAACTCTTGGATGACAGGATTGACTACAAACTACAACAATAATGAAGATTCATGGGTAATGAGTCCATGTTTCGACTTTAGTAGTTTGTCAAGTCCATTGTTGGAGATGAGTGTTTGGTGGAGTAGTGAGTTTAGCTGGGACGGAACGGTATTGCAGTCTAGTATTGATGGCGGAGCTACTTGGCAAAATGTAGGAGCTCTTGGAGATCCAGACAATTGGTATAATGACAATACTATTGCGGGTAATCCAGGTGGATCACAAGAAGGATGGACTGGTTCTGGTGTTAACAGTTCTGGAGGTTGGGTAATTGCTAAGCATGCTTTGGATGGCTTGGGCGGAGAGCCTGAGGTACTCCTTCGTGTCGCATTCGGATCTGATGGATCTGTAAACAGTTATGATGGATTTGCATTTGATGACATTGATATCGATGAAGCTCCAGCATTGAACCTTGCTGCTACTGCAATTCTTGCTCCAAGTGGAGTTCCTTGCCCAGATGCTTCTGCTACTGTTATGCTTGAGGTTACCAATGTAGGTGCCGCTCCTGTTTCAGAGTATGGTGCGGGTTATATCGTTGATGGAGGCACCCCTGTTATTCAGGCATTTAGTGCTCCACTTGCTGCTGGTGCGTCTACCGTATTGACCTTTACGACTCCTATTGATATGAGTGCGGGCGGTACATTTAATATTACTGCTTTTGTTAATTTGGGAGGAGATGCAGATAATGCCAACGATACCCTTATGGTAACCGTTACGACTTCTACCCTTGTTACTGCCTTCCCTTATATGGAAGACTTTGAGGATGGCGGTACTTTGGATACTATGTGGACACAAGGAACAGACGATGATGGCCAAGATTGGGATATTGATGCTGGAGGAACACCAAGTTCGAATACAGGCCCTGATGTAGATCATACTTTGGGGACTTCTGCTGGTTACTATCTCTATACAGAGGATTCTGGAAATGATAACTTCCCAGTTGATGTATATACTCCATGTTTTGATATTGATGGATTGGCAAATCCTCAGTTGAGCTTCTGGTATCATAGTAATGATGCAGATGGTGGAGCAAGTGAGAATGAAATGCTTGTTCAGATTTTGAGTGGGGGTGTTTGGACTACTGTAGATACAGTTGGTCATGTAGATCAGAACTGGAATGAGTGGAGTATGTTCATTAGTTCTTTCCAAGGAAATGGCCCTATTCAAGTACGTTTCCGTGGCGATACTGATAATAATGACTTTACGCATGATATTGCGATTGATGATTTCATGATTGCAGATGTTGTTCCTGCAGACTTGGCAGTTACAGCGATTACGCCAGAAGGAACAGGTTGTTATAGAGCGTCAGAGGATATTGTTATGACTATAACCAATGTCGGATCGGACACTATTGATCTTAATACCTCTCTTACCCCTCTTTCTATAGAGATTGATGGCGTATTGTTTACAGGATTTGCTCCTGGTGATCTACTTCCTCCAGGAGGAAGCTTGAACATTGGGATAGCAACAGGAGTGGACCTTTCTGCATTTGGGACTCATACGCTTATTGCTACTGCTAGTATGCCAGGAGATGCTGTATCAAGTAATGATACCCTAGAAGTGATAGCGTTCAATACGACAATAAGTACCTTCCCATACATGGAAGACTTTGAAGATGGAGGTGTTTTAGATATGTTGTGGTCTCAGGGAACAGACGATGATGACCAAGATTGGGACGTGCTATCAGGACCTACAGGAAGTACAGGTACAGGGCCTAATGTGGATCATACTTTGGGTACACCTGCTGGTCATTATGTATATACAGAAGATTCTGGAGAAGAACATAATCCAATTGATCTATATAGCCCATGTTTTAATATTGATGGATTGATGAGTCCATTTATGAGCTTCTGGTATCATAGTAATGATGCAGATGGCGGTCTAAGTGAGAATACGCTATTCATACAGATTAGAAGTGGGGGGGGGCCTTGGATTACCTTGGATAGTATTAAGCACGTAGATGATAACTGGAATGAATGGGGTATGTATATCACTGCACATCAAGGTAGTGGTCCTGTTCAGGTTCGTTTCCGTGGATCTACTGATAATGGTGACTTCTCGCATGATATCGCTATAGATGATTTCTCTATCACTGATCCTTCTCCAGTAGATATGGCAGTAACAGGCTTTGTTTCTCCTACTCCTGGTGGTTGCTTTGGTGCTGCTGAGGATGTAACAGTTACGATTGAGAACGAAGGTTCTTCTCCTGTAATCTTGGGAGCTGCTGATACCTTATGGTTAGACGTAGATGGCATGATGTCATTTGAAGTATTTGCAGGCGATACTTTGGGTGTAGGCGAGATGATGGATGTTACTTTTACCTCCACGGCAGACCTATCTGCTATGGGTATGCACAGCTTGATTGCTACTATCGCCGCTCTTGGTGATGGAAATGCAATGAATGATAGTGACACCTTGACGGTTATGACACCTATGCGTGTTGATGCTTTCCCATATACGGAAGACTTTGCATCAGGACCTGGTGGATGGACAGCAGGTGGAGACCTTTCTAGTTGGGAGCTTGGAACGCCAGCAGGAACAGAGATTATGGGTGCTGCTTCTGATAACAATTCTTGGATGACAGGATTGACTACCAACTACAACAATAATGAAGATTCTTGGGTAATGAGTCCATGCCTTGACTTTAGCGGATTGGCTGTACCTCGGATCACATTCGATATCTGGTGGTCTTCTGAATTTAGTTGGGATGGGGCTGTACTTCAGTCTACGGTTGATGGTGGAGACACATGGCAGAATGTTGGAGCGTTGGGAGATCCTAATAATTGGTTTAATGATGGAACGATTGCGGGTGAACCTGGTGGATCACAAGAAGGATGGAGTGGATCTAATGGAGACAATGGTTCTGAAGGTTGGGTTACTGCTACGCACACATTGGACAGTTTAGCGGGTGAGTCATCTGTACGCCTCCGTGTTGCGTTTGGAGCGGATGGATCTGTAAATGGATTTGACGGATTCGCATTCGATAATATTGTTGTTGATGAGCCTGCTCCTTTAGATTTGGCATTTCTTGGATTTGTATCTCCTTCTAACCTTGAGTGTGCAGGTAGCCATCCTATAGTGATTGAAGTTGCGAATGTGGGTACTATTCCGATAACGTTTTTCACGTTTATCGAGGGCAGTGCTGGTCAGAGTCCTGATACCATTCCTGTGTTAATTCCAGGAGGACTTAATCCTGGAGAGAGTACAGACGTTATGGTTCCTGGTACTATTGATATAACGGGAACTAGTCCAATTACTCTACTTGCTAGTATCCTTGACGGCGGGCCGCCTAGTGCCAATGACAACAACTCCACTGAGGTTCAGATTGCACGTGATGTATTTGAGCCAAATGATGTTGTTGCGGTACCAGCACCATTGCCTTCTATAGGTGTTAATAAGAATGGAGTTATTTGTGATGGTGCAGATATTGATAACTTTTCGATTGATGTATTTGAAAATAATCCTTATATCCAAGTTAATGTAACAGGAGCGAGTGAAGAAGTGGTGGTTATCATGCATGATATTGTAGTACCGTTTGACACAGCTCGGAGTATAGATAACCCATCTGCAGCTTCATTAGTTCAAAAATCAGTAAGTTGGTCTAGTGATAGTTTAGCAGCAGGTAAGTATACTATTTCTGTACGAGGAGATTCTGCTGTAGACGGCACTCCTTTCGACGGAGCATCTAGATATAACTTGCATGTATTGCATGGAAAAGAGCCATTTGGTACGCGTGATCAAGTTGAGGAAGCACTTCCGAATGATTTGGTATTGTATCCGAATCCAAACAATGGTACCTTCTTCTTGAAGTTTACGGCCAATGAAGCGGCTTCTTCTGAGATTGTAGTCATCGACATTTATGGCAAGGAAGTACTCCGAACCGTCGATACTACTGTAGAGGGAGCGAATGTTGTTGAGTTAAGCCTGAACAATGTTGCGGCGGGTATGTACTTCGTACGTATGAATGTAGGAGGTGAGAAGTATACTAAACGGGTGCAGATTACTCGTTAGTAGCTAATTGCCTTATTGGGTATATGAAGACTGCCTACCTCTTTTGGGGTAGGTAGTTTTTTTGTTATACAAAACGAGGCGTAGAGACCGCAACAAACACCCATAATACCAATTCTTACTGAGATCTAGTATTATCATTAAGTACTGTTTGTGCGACTACCCAGCTGGGTATTGCCACGGTCAACGCTGTTTACTCGAATACCTGTCCCTACCTGAAACAGTGTGCAGCTTGAATAATAACAATTATTTCAAAGCATTGGTATAACTCCCCTTGCAATCCTCACACATATCACCTAACTTTACAAACACAACAAATATTTATCTTCCTAATACTCTATCTCTTGGCACTATACTAATCAAATACGAATGTATCCTTTTTTGTTAATGTCACTCAACCCACTGCTAGCAATAGTTTGGGCATTCTGGGTACTTTTCCTAATTCTGGCTATAGCAGGCATGGTCTATTCTATAGTGAAAAAAGCTCCTTTAGGAGAGATAATGGTAGGGCTCTCTATCATCTCTGTGTTAATATTTGTTGTATTTGCATACGGGTATAGTTGGGACCAATTTGGTCTCAAAGAATTTATAACTGCTTTAATTGCCATAATAGCATTATTTATCTCTTGGGTATCCCAATACACAAATCGAGTGAGTGCAGAAATAAAGGAAGGAAAACGACAAAAAAAGTTCGATAAACTTATTGAAGAATCCCAAAAAGAAATCAAGGCTCTAAAAGGAATCCGAAAGCAGATTGCGGCTCCAGAAAAAAAAGAAAAACAAAGAAAAGCAAACCAACTCAAAGCACACCTCAACGATATAAAAGCAAAATTCTCCCATATAGAACTAAAAATGCATGGAGAAGGCTTAGCGATACCAATGGGGAAAGAAATACCCCTAAAACTCTGCAAGAGACCAGCAGGAAGCAAAAACAAACCTACCTGGGTTCACAGTGGCCAAGGCAAACCCGTCAAATACATATTTGATGAACTAGTAGCCAAACGAAAGAAACAAATAGCAGTACAAGAAGAAAGCTCCCAAGAATCCCCGCCAGAAAGATTTCTCTGTCTCATCTTAGGGCAAGCAGGAAGTGGAAAATCTACCCTAATGAAATGGATTGCTCTCCAAGTTGCCCAAAAAGAATACCGAGAATTAATCCCAGCCTATATTCCTCTACACAAACTTAAAGTAGACCACATTAAAGAAGGTGCTGGATGGACTCTACCAAAGCTCATAGACGAATATAGAGGAACAAATATCTTCGAAGAAAAAGCACAAGATAGCAAACTCGTTTACTTACTCGACGGCCTAGATGAGATAGCTGATTCAAAGGAAAGAGATGCAGTTATCGACTGGATTAACGGACAAACTCTACATAATAATATACTTATCATAACCTCCCGCTTCTCAGGCCTAAGTATAGGAGTGCAGAAGAGCTTTAGTCCACCTATGACTTCATATGAGATTCCTGATTTATCCTATGATGATATGAAATTCTTCCTTGAAGAGCGATCCCAAAAAATTCAAGCGGCCTACCTCAAGCAAGGCGATAAAGAACTGGCAAACAAAGAAAAAGCAGATCTCTCCAAACTCCTCCCTATACTCAAAGACAACGAAAATGTTAGGAAGCTAGCAGTAACCCCTCTCCTACTCATCATCATCTCCATCGTTCATAGTAGCCATAAGCTCCCTGAAAAACGTACAGAGCTCTATAAAGCAGCACTCAATGTTATGCTAAAAGGATGGATAAAAGCAAAGGGACTATCAATAAAAATCTCTGTCGAGAAAAGTATGGAAAAACTAGCTCATATAGCCTATATCTTCATGATCCATGAAGTAAAAGAGATGAGTATCAAAAAGCTAGAAAACTTCCTTAAATCAAACCCAGAAAAAACCGAAGTACTAGAAGGCCTCCTAAACGAAATAACCCTAAAATCAGGAGTTCTCTACCAGAGAGAAAAAAAGCGGAATATCATTTACGACTCAGAAGGCAACTACGGCTTCATCCACCTAACCTTCCAAGAATACCTAGCAGCCTCCTACCTAGCAGGACTCCCAGAAAACAAACTCCAAGAAGAAATAGCCAAACACGCACATAACAGCTTCTGGAACGAGACCTTCAAACTCCTAGTGGGTATCCTTCCTAACCCTAAACCTCTCTTCAACCATATAATCTTAAACCTTATTAATAACGAATATTGGAAACAGATGAGTCTCTGGGAAGACTGCCTACAAGAAGTCTCGGAAGAATCCATCAAACATAAAATAGAAATCCAATTCGCAGAAAAAGTCATCCACATCCTCCAAACAGAAACCGACGAAGAAATCATTACCCAACTGTTCCTTCACTACCCCCTCTATATACACGCTAAAAAGTTTGGAGAAAGGGCATTAAATTTGTTCGATAACGCCCCCCTTCCCTTCGTAAAATCAGTAGGAGCCTCTATCCTAAACAAAGGATTAGAGGATGCACGCACTAAATTATTCAAAGACCTACAAAAGCAAATCCAAGACTTCGCAGATAAACCCGAAAAGACCGAAAAAGACTATATAACTTTCACCTTTCGACATAATAACAGCTTCCTTATTCTCATTACCACCAGAAGGATAAACCATTTCCATTTTATCATATCGTTATTAAAAATAAAGGATATATATCTGGTATTATTAAACATACTAGAGATGCGAGAAATACTATACATACGAATGTTTCGACGGCGACAAGGGCGGGGATCTATAAGATTTGTACGAGAGATAATAAAGATAAGAGAGATACTAGATCTACAATATCTACAAGAGATACAAAAGATGCTAGAGATACTAAATATGCGAGATATACGATATAAACGAGAGATACGATTTCTACTAGAGATGCGAGAGGCACAATACAAGGAAGATATATCATATTCGCTAAAGATGCGAGATATACAACAGATACGAGATATACGAGAGATACAAGCCCAGTTACTCCAAAAACAATCCCAATTCCAAGCCCACCTACCCACCATCCAAAAATGGGCAGATAAAGCCCTAAAAACCCTCCAAGAACTCGCCCAATCAAAACCCGAAGTCCTAAAATACTTCCCACACTCCACCGATGAAGACATAGAATACGTGCGAAACGCCACCCCATAGCCCCAAGACCCTCTGACTGTCCCATCCTGTACCGAAATAGGGTTGAGAGACCTATTTTCTTCCTCACACATGGACGGAAGAGGGTTGCTTTTGTCCAACATCTCAAAACTATTGGACGGAGAATCGTTGAGCTTACTAATTTTTTTGCCGAGCATAACGGAATTAGGTTGATCCGAAGAGACAACTGTTTTCAGGACAAGACAAACTGTTTGGAGCATATACCAGCCGTGGTAGTCGAGCAAAACAACTGTTTGGAGCGTATACCAGCCGTGGTAGTCGAGCAAAACAACTGTTTGGAGCATATACCAGCCGTGGTAGTCGAGCAAAACAACTGTTTGGAGCATATACCAGCCGTGGTAGTCGGGCAAAACAACTGTTTGGAACCGATTCCAGCTCTTGGTAGTCAAGCAAAACAACTGTTTGGAGCGTATACCAGCCGTGGTAGTCAAGCAAAACAGTTGTTTGGAACCTATTCCAGCTTCTGGTAGTCAAGCAAAACAGTTGTTTGAGCCTATAGCCAACGCTGGTATATACACAAAGTACGAAATTCCCCCTTCAGCCAATGCAGTCCTTCGCTCGAAACAGTTTCATGCCCCTCCCCCCAACCATAGCAGGTACTTCAGGAATCGTCTTCTTTCATAGTTCCTCTCAAGGATACGTACTATACCTTTCATTGCTCCTAATGACATATTTACTACCCTATTCAGACACTTTTATTAGGCCAATGAAAAAAATGTAAAAAAATCGGTGAGTCAACTGAGATAAAACGCTTGCTCAAACGTATATATAATAGAGAGCGACGTAAAACGCTATTTTTCAAACGCAAAAACAATTAATTGAAAAAAATGCAAAAAAAGTCGCTTGTCAACTGAGATAAAACCTTCGCTCAAACGTATATATAATAGGAGCGATGATGTACAGAAAAATAAATACAAAAAAATCAACTTTTTCTAAACATCAAGATCAACATAAACGTACTTGTAAGTAATCAATAATAAACCGTTAAAAACAAACAAAAAAATGAAACAAATATCGAGGACCCAGCACCATGCTTCAACCCGTAACAATGCAGTTGTACGACCTGAAGACGAACCTTTATCGAGTAGTGAACCTCCATCGGCCAGGCCTAACCTACACAGCCTATTTACACAAGACTTACTTGATCGTTTATACAAAACCGCCGCTAGGCGAATAAGCTCACATGCTAGATGCATGAATGATGCCCGTGATATTGTCCATTCGTGTATCCTAAAGTTCTGGGAGAAGTACCACAATGCGAATCTCCAATATCCTACTTACTTAGACGATTTATTGCTAAAGAGTCGTGCGGAACAAATCAGTCGGCTTGTTGTCATTATCCTTAGCGAAACCATTAATTACCTCCGAAAAAAGCAATGGGAACGAGAGCGATTCTGCTCCTTATCTCAAGAGGCATACAATGTAGAGCCCTCATTTTCAGAGGATTTTGCCGAACGAATAGATTGCAACAAGATGATTGAAGCGATTAATTGGATACCCAACAAACGTTATCGCAAAATCGTTCAATTGCTCCAAAATCAAACGCCCAAGGTTATCATTAAAATGGAAATGGGCTTATCGGAAGTCCAATACCGTAACCTAAAGAGCCGCGCTATCCGACAGTTTCACGAAGTTCTTTCGTATTTGGACATACAGGTCACGCTAAGAACACGACGGGCTTAACGACTTTTATAGTCTATTTCTACTTAAAGTTATGCTATTTCTCATGGTATTGTAAAACCGTGAATGTATATCCTTATGTCTTTAATTTTTAACACTTTATATTTTTCACCATTAATTAACTAATTTTATTATGAACACATTTCACAACTGGGGGTATCTAAGAAACCCCTTTATCAGACCGACAAGAAACAGCTTTCAACGGCTGATTGTTATTGCCAATGACCACCTTTCCAAATTGGAGGTAGAGAGTCTCCTTGATCCACAGATTGATGTTTTGTATCAGCGCAGTAAGCCCTTATTCGAGCAATTAATCAATACCCACCAAACATGGTTGGAGGAGCTGAATGATGGAAGAGCACATACCAAGCGTATTGATGATTTGCTATCCTTGCTTAGCCAAGAAAAGGTTGAAGATTGGGACGTACAGATTCGTGCAGAAGTCAGCATTCGATCGGCTGAATATCAGCACCTGATGCGAGAAGGACGATCTAGCTTCTATAATGGGAAAAAGGACATCCGTATTCAGAATGTACTCACCCTCGCGAACGCGCTAAAGCGTTACCCCAACCTTTCGAGTCTTCAGTCGGAGGTCGAAACCTACGGAAAGAATCTGAAGGATTTGCGTAACCTGCAGCAGCAGCATGAGAAGCTCAAGAGAAGGTATTCTTCTGAGTTGCACCGATTGAAGGAGGAAGTTTGTACGATGATGTTCCGTAACCTTGGGTCGTTTATTGACCTATACCCCAACCGACCTGATATGGTTGTGCAGTTCTTCCAGATGGATCTCATCCGAACGAAAAGTAACTCAAATAGAGGAAGTGAGGAGTTGGAGTTTGACGAGGAACTATTTGAGGAGACCAACAACGAATTGGAAGAGGATCTGCTCTTTGGATTCGAGGATGAAGGCGATACGACTTAGGGCATTGCCTAATACCTAATTGTATTTGCTTCTACACAAGGAGGGCTTCCCTAGGGGAGTTCTTCTTTCTATGTTGGGGTAGAAACCATTCTTTACAACAAATAGGAGGCTCTCGTAAGGGAGCCTCCTATTCATTATGCTATATCCAAATAAATATTTATGTCAATGATTTTCGATACTCTTCTATAATTTCCCATACATGGGAACCTGTGTATCCCAGTATCGCCACAATATCCATAAAAGGTGTATTACGCTTATAGAGTGCAATAACTTGAGCCTTTGCAATACGCTCCTTTTCTTCTAACTCACGTTTCAACTTTGCCTTCTCTTCTTCAGCTTCCCGTTGTAGTCTCGCTTTCTCCTCTTTTTCCTGCTTTAGCTCTTCTTCTTGCTCTGCCATAAACTGATAGATACTCTTCCCATCTTCCGTATAAATCAAGTCGAGGAAGCTTGTAACTCCATGATCAAGTTCCTTTACGATAAACTTTACATCTTTCATCCTTTTCCTATTTGTAAGTACGACCTTCCAGTAATTTACTCAATTTTCCCTTGGGAGGCAATCCCCTAACATAAAAAGCCCCCTACGAAAATATATACTCCCTATCCTATAGGTCAATAGATAGCTTAAAAGATACCAAACAATTCCATCAGCCCCAACAATAGTCCCACAGCAAGATTAATTCACCCACCAGAAGCGTCTTGTATCGCCTACTCCCCTACCCTTTCCTGCCTCCCTATGCATAACATAAAATAAATCATATATGAACTTGTTTTTCCTATTGAATATCAGCTCATTAAACGATACTTTTACCTATAATCTTACATTCAGCTCTTTTTTGTACACTTTCATGTAATCATTCCTATCTTTTGAATTATAAACAAACAAGGATGGTATTTATCTTGTATACATAGATAGAGAAATGTGACCCGACTCAAAATGTATCATCTTAATAATAAAGTACATACATTCAGAGTTACAGTAATATAGCAATTGGTTAATACGAAAACAGATCCATTATTTTATACCAAAAACTCAGAGACACCTTCATTAAGACCTAAATCACCATGAAACTTAAAGCATTATTTCTCTCAATACTCTTATGCGTACTCTTCGGATCAGTCCAAGCCCAAGACGATCTATCGGCTAAAGGAATCGCTGCTAAATTTGCTTGGGACGCACAATCGCAAGACCTCGGAACCCTCGCTGTAGGCGACAAAGGTACCCAGACGTTTACCTTCAAGAATGAAGGAAAAATTCCTTTGATGATTAGCAGTGTGACGACCAGTTGGGGCGCAACGCTGTCAAACTATAGCAAAAGCCCAATTCCTCCTGGAGGTTCGGGCAAAATCGTCGCTGATTATACCCCTAAGAAGTCAGGAGCTATCAAGGAGTATATCACCGTCGTTTCCAATGCAGAATCCTTTACGGTCAGCCTGACACTTACAGGTAAGGCCGAATAACTATACGTTTTATAATCCGCTCACGTTACTGAAAAGTCGGATGTCTCTCCTTATGGAAGGCATTCGGCTTTTTGCATTAGTCGAAAAATACCGTCTTCCTTTCCAAACCATTTCACTTTTTGTTATGTTTGTATAGAAATGCTTTAGGGGTGCCAATGCGATATTGGCTGAGACCATACCCTTTGTACCTGATCCAGGTAATGCTGGCGAAGGGAAAAGCGAATTGCAATATGCCTTAGGTATATTGTACGCCTACCCAAACTGCATCCTGTCGATCAAACTGATATTCAATTTTTTAGGTTCTTCACCTTAGATGATTGCAAGATGCAGATATCCGTCAATGACAAGCCTATCCAATTGCCCGAATCCCCCTGTACTGTCGTCCAATTATTGGCACATCTACAGATGGACAGCCGTGGCATTGCCTTAGCCATTAACCAACGTGTCATCCCCAAAAGTAAATGGCCTTCTCATCTCCTAGAAGAAAATGACCAAGTCATTATTATACGCGCCACCCAAGGTGGTTAAGTCAATCTTTTCACTAACCTTAATTGTATTTCCGACATGAAAATTGAGAAAATACCCACGCAGCATGTCATCACCCGTACGCCTTTCCCTGCCTCCCGCAAGGTCTATGTGCCAGGGAAGATGCACAACATCAAGGTAGCCATGCGCGAAATCACCTTGAGTGATACCCCTTCGGCCTTTTCGAATGGCAAGGTCGAAAAGAATCCACCTGTAACGGTCTATGATACCAGTGGCCCCTATACCGATCCGAATGTAGAAATTGACGTACGTAGAGGCCTTGCGCCCCTTCGTCAGAAGTGGATCATGGCAAGAGGCGATGTCCAACAGCTCAATGAATTCTCCTCTGATTATAGCAACCAACGTTTGCACAATCCGAAAACGGCTCATCTCCGTTTCCAGCATATCCGTAAGCCCCTCGTAGCCAAGTCTGGCCGTATCGTTACGCAGATGCACTATGCCAAGAAGGGCATCATTACCCCCGAGATGGAATACATTGCCATACGGGAGAACCAACGCATTGAGTCGGTTCGGGAGATGGGTATCCAGCATCCTGGCATCAACTTCGGTGCGAATACCCCTCGCATCATCACCCCCGAATTCGTTCGGAATGAAGTAGCCTTGGGTCGTGCCATCATCCCCGCCAATATCAACCATCCCGAAGCAGAGCCTATGATTATTGGCCGCAACTTCCTTGTGAAAATCAATGCCAATATTGGGAATTCGGCGGTTACCTCCACCATTGAGGAAGAGGTTGAAAAGGCGGTATGGGCATGTCGTTGGGGGGCAGATACCATCATGGATTTGTCTACGGGCAAAAACATACACGAAACCCGCGAATGGATTCTTCGGAATTCGCCTGTACCTATTGGAACCGTCCCTATTTATCAGGCATTGGAAAAAGTACGCGGACGACCCGAGGAATTGACATGGGAGATATTCCGCGATACCCTCATCGAACAAGCAGAACAGGGCGTCGATTATTTCACCATACATGCAGGGGTATTGCTCCGCTACATCCCTCTCACAGCTCGCCGACTTACGGGTATTGTTTCCCGAGGTGGGTCTATCATTGCCAAATGGTGCTTGGCACACCATAAGGAGAGCTTCTTGTATACGCATTTCAATGAGATTTGTGAGATCATGAAGGCCTATGATGTATCCTTCTCTTTGGGGGATGGTCTACGCCCTGGTTCTTTGGCCGATGCCAATGATGCGGCTCAATTCGGAGAGCTTAAAACCATAGGCGAATTGACCAAGATTGCATGGGAGCATGATTGTCAGGTGATGATCGAAGGCCCAGGCCATGTGCCCCTCCAAATGATTAAGGAGAATATGGAGAAGCAGTTGGAGTATTGTCATGAAGCTCCTTTCTATACGCTCGGACCTTTGACGACAGATATTGCCCCAGGCTATGACCATATTACTTCGGGTATTGGTGCTGCGGTTATTGGTTGGTACGGTACAGCCATGCTGTGCTATGTAACCCCCAAGGAACACCTTGGTCTACCGAATAAAAAGGACGTAAAGGATGGGGTAATTACCTATAAGATTGCGGCGCATGCTGCCGACCTTGCAAAGGGACATCCTGGCGCGTACTACCGCGACAATGCCCTCAGCAAAGCCCGATTCGAATTCCGTTGGAATGACCAGTTCAATTTGTCCTTAGATCCAGACACTGCACGGGAGTTCCACGATGAGACCCTGCCATCTGACAATGCCAAAGTGGCACATTTCTGTTCGATGTGTGGGCCTAAGTTTTGTTCGATGAAGATCACCCAAGATGTACGTGATTATGCTGCTGCACATGGATATGGATATGAAGAAGTCCTCAATAAGGGGATGGACGAGAAGGCAAATGAGTTCATGGAAGCAGGCGCAGAGATTTATATCAAGCAATAATACGGCAGGAGCAAAGAATTGCCCCATGACATTCTTTGCTCCTCCCCTCTCTTAACTCAGCATATGTTCAAGTTTATCATCCTCTCATACCCAAATGCGATCCCAAAAGAGCATGAATGTCTCATTGCGTTGTTTGAAGCGGGGCTTACGCATTTCCATATTCGGAAACAGACCCTATCTGAAGCCGAATTGCGTACCTACATCCAACGAATCCCCTCTTCCTTCCACAACCGCCTCATCCTCCACCATCATCATCAATTGGCGCAGGAGTTTGCGGTAAAGGGCATTCATTTCAATCGATGGAACCCCTATACGACCAACACATCCGAGAACTTGTTATTGACCCAAGCCTCTCATAGCTTTGACGATATCAGAAATTTGGCGACAAATATTCATTATAGCTTTCTTAGCCCAATATTTGATAGCATTTCTAAAAAGAAATACTATAGCCAATTTAGCGTTCCTGATCTAAAGGACTTCTTTCACACATATCAAGGCAACAGTCAGGTTATTGCGTTAGGAGGAATAGATGAACGCAAGGTACAATTGGCCAAAGAGATTGGGTTCCACGGCATTGCAGTCTTAGGATGTATTTGGGAACCCCTCGTTGAAACACAAAATATTGCGACGGTTATCCGAAAGTATCACACCATTCAGAGAGAGATTGACGCATGAACATTGCTAAGTTACAATATATAACCAGAGAGGATCGCTACTACTCCCATGTAGCCCTCGCCCAAGCAGCCCTAGAAGGAGGAGTCAAATGGGTACAACTCCGCGTAAAGAATCGACATGCTTCCTATTGGAGGGAGGAGGCCTTATTGACTCAAGAGATGTGTAACCGCCATGGTGCCATTTTCATCATCAATGATAATGTATATCTGGCAAAGGAGATCTTGGCTGATGGGGTACACCTTGGGAGAAATGATATGCCTGTAAAAGAAGCCCGTAAGATATTAGGGGATCAATTTGTGATTGGGGGAACGGCCAACACATTCGAGGATATTCAACGATTGGCGGATGACAGGGTGGATTATATTGGCCTAGGCCCCTTCCGATTCACCCGAACCAAAAAGGGACTGAGTCCTATCCTCGGATTAGAAGGCTACCAAGAGTTGATCAGCAAAACCCGATTGGCAGGAATCCAAATTCCTATCATTGCCATTGGAGGGATTGCCCTAACGGATATTTCTCCCCTCATGGAAACAGGGATACATGGCATTGCGGTCTCCTCAGCTATCAGCAATTCGCCGAATATTCCCTTTGCGGCACGCCAATTTGTTCAGGCTGTTAAACAAACTGATACGGTGCTCTCGCACTAAATTTTTATGTACCTTTTGTGTTAGATACTTTCATGAAACCACTTGTCATTGCCAATAAACATTTCCGCTCTCGCCTCTTAACAGGCACAGGGAAGTTTAGTTCGTCTCAAGTGATGGAGGAGGCCTTGCTTGCGTCGGCTTCCGAAATGGTAACGGTTGCGCTCAAACGGGTCGATATGAACCAATCGACTCACGACCAAATGTTGCGTCACCTCAACCACGACCACATCCAACTGCTTCCCAACACCTCTGGTGTACGCAATGCTAAGGAGGCAGTATTTGCCGCCCAATTGGCGCGTGAAGCCCTTGAAACGAATTGGCTCAAACTCGAAATACATCCCGATCCTAAATACCTCATGCCCGATCCTGTAGAGACCCTAAAGGCGGCAGAGGAATTGGTGAAGCTTGGCTTCATTGTCTTGCCCTATGTACATGCCGATCCTGTATTGTGCAAACGACTGGAGGAAGTAGGCACGGCCGCTGTTATGCCTCTTGCTGCCCCTATCGGGAGCAACCGAGGGCTACAGATGAAAAGTATGATTGAGATCATCATCGAACAAAGTACCGTACCTGTCATCATTGATGCAGGTTTAGGGGCTCCTTCTCACGCAGCCGAAGCCCTCGAAATGGGTGCAGATGCGGTCTTGGTCAATACGGCTATTGCGGTAGCGGGCGATCCCGTAGCCATGGGGCGCGCCTTCAAACTGGCCGTCGAGGCAGGCCGAATGGCATACGAGGCGCGACTCGCCAAGCCCCTTAAGCAGGCAGAAGCAAGTAGTCCGCTGACTGCTTTTTTGGATGGTATATAAGGAATCAATTTTCCATTTTATATAGGCGATGTCCTACAGGTTCTGAAAGGAATTTGTAGGACATTGTTCGTTTAGGTAGTCCTATATCAACAATCATGATCTTTTTTCACTTTTTTTCCTTCTCAAGTGGTTACCTTTTCCTATTAGCCTACATGTATATATGAATGCGCAAGTATTCACATATAGTTACGGACAAACAACGATCAGTAAGCATATAATCAGTATGTACCTTTCAAGAACCCCAACCCTACTTTTATTCGTAAAACACAATATATGAAGGAAAAAGTAAAACAAAATACTAGGCTCTATGCACAAAATCGTACAACTCCTTACGCATATTCAATAGTACCAAAGATTTATAATGCGTGACTCTAGTTGATTCCCCCTATCAAAGTATTCTCCTATTCGACCTAACTTTAACCTGCTATTCAACCCAAACAACATTCGAAAATGATAACTGTCCTTGTACATAGCAAATCATACGGTTCATTGTCTCTTACATAGATCTCTCTGTACCAACTTTACAACTATTTCATTCTCAGATATTAGCACAGGAACACAATCAAAACTAGGAGAATCGGGGGGAATCAACTTGGAGTGATGAAGTAATTAATCAGATAAAGGGACCATTCGTACATATCAACGTACTTTCAAATAAAGCATCTGTAAAGTCAGGTGCTTTTTCTTTTTATTCGATTATCATAACATTTATCTCACAACCCAAATCTTACGTACCACACTGATTATCAGTCTAATTTATGACACAACCATTGTCTTATTCCTATAGATATAAGGATAAACACCCATACAAAATACCCAAATAAAGGAACAGCTAATTATGTATTCTATGCTATTTTCCCAACCATCAAGCAAATTTGCTTTGCTACTTGTATGCTTTATATTCACTAGTTTCAGCATTACAAGTGCACAAAATTCGCATACATCAAAAGTTTGGAGCAAACAAGAGGTGAAACAATTCTCCTCAAATCAACTTAGCACTATCCAAATAACAGAGTTTAACAAAGAAAGTGTATTGAACCATTTAAAAGCTTTATTCGTAGCTCAAGGTAACATTCAGTTTGACGCAGAAGCATCCATCGAAGCGAAAATTGCGACTCTTCTGGCAAGACGACTTTCGCCTAATGAGTGGCTTACAGTAAGCAATGCCTTTTCCACGAATCGAATGAATGGCAGTAGCCCCGTTCGATGTACAGAGTTAAATAATGCCAGCTTGTGGGAGCATTGTGACCTATGTAATTGATACCGCTTCGAATTAGACCAAATGGATTTAAAACCGCTGAATACCCACAGGTATTCAGCGGTTATTGTATTAGGATAATTGAATGGGAAACATGCATATTTGTAGAGAGTGTTAATTCTATAAAATTTAACAAGTATGCAACTGGCAAGAATTCGTATATCCCTATTTTTCATTGCGCTATTCCTCACAATAACAGCCTGTGAAGACCTCCCAACCGACAAAGAATCCGAAACAGTATCCTCTGAAGGATTAAGCGAAGAAGCAACAGATGATTCAGAAAGTGAAGAGCTATTGGCAATGGAAGAGGAAACCCCTCCTATTGACCAGGCAGTATTTGATAGCCTTGTATTGCAATGGAATGAGGCACTAAATTCCAAAAGTGTTCCCCAAATAGCCGATGTCTACGGGCGCAAGATCAATTACTATGGCAACCCGCGCGCTAATAGCACTTATGTGACCAAAGATAAATATGCCTTCTTCCAACGAAACAAGGATTTCAAACAAGAGGTAGAAACGCCTGTAGTGGTCAAACAAATCAAAGATGATCTGTTCCAATGCAATTTTGATAAGAAGGTATGGGCCAAAGGCCAAATCCAAACCTATCCTGCTTACCTAGTCTTCAAACAATTGGAAGAGAAATATTTAATTGTGGTAGAGAGTGATGGGGTAACCGACGAGAACCTATTGAAAAGAAATAAGAAGAAACAAAAGCAAGTCAATACGAAAGAGGAACTCAAGCCTGAAGATGGTATTAGAGGAGACTTCGATGGCGATGGACATGAAGAATACGCTTGGCTCCTCCCCCCTAAGACTAAGGATATGGATTGTGAAGGGCCATGCGAGTGTACCATTACCTTTTCAAATGATGACATCAGTCCTGTTACTATTGGGAATTGTATAGGGGGATATCCACAGAATGAAGGGGATCTTAATGGGGATGGCTCGGATGAAATCTCGCTTATTCCCCATTGGTTTACAAGCTGCTGGCAAGCCATGTATCTATTCACCTACCAAAAAAACAAATGGCCTCACTTAGTTTCTCCTCTTTCTGTTTATGTATGTGATGGCAAGGATATAGATAGAGTACAACAGCTAGAAAAAGGAAAACTTCAATTGATTGAGGATGGAATGGATCCCCAAATTGGCCATACAAGAGATACTAATATTGTGAAGGTGAAGCATCACGGCAGTCATTGATTTTATTAGTAGAATCAATGATTTGACGCAATTGCCAAGCCTATTCATAGAAAAACCGCATTGAAATTGATTCAATGCGGTTTTTTATATGATATAATAGGAAGAAGGAGAAAAAACAGGTCCCATTATAATTAGATATGAATGGAACCTTAACCCCAAAAACCTACTTTAGGCTCTTAATATAGACTTATTTCAAGTATAATTCAAATTCCACACGTCGATTTTGCTTACGACCTGCTTCATTCATATTATCTGCAATTGGACGGCTTTCTCCATATCCAGCGGCAGACAAACGAGTTGGATCAACGCCCTTCTTGATGAGATACTCTTGACAAGACAATGCACGATTCATGGAAAGTGTCTGGTTCTTGATTGCATCTCCACGGCTATCTGTATGACCCGAAATCTTCAAGCTATAGTTAGGATATTCTTGCATAACCTTCACTATCTCATCCAAAACCGAGTAAGAACTTTGCTTGAGTGTTGCTTTTGCCGACTCGAATTGAACAGACTTCATCGCGAACTCAAGTGTTTCCTTAACCTCTTCTTTGATCTCTGGACAACCTTGCTGAGCTGCTACTCCTGGCGTGTTAGGACACTTATCATCCTTGTCTAGGATTCCATCGCCATCTGTATCAGGACATCCTTTGTATTGTGCCAATCCTGCTACGTCTGGGCAATCATCTTCCTTATCTGTAATGCCATCATTGTCTTTATCAGGACAACCATTCAAGTTCACCAATCCTGCAACATCTGGACAATTGTCTTCCTTATCCATTACTCCGTCATTGTCTTTATCAGGACATCCTTTGAATTGTGCCAATCCTGGTGTGTTCGGACAGTTGTCTTCTCCATCCATAATACCATCATTATCGCTATCTTTTTCTTCCACAGGACAACCATTGTTATCTTTTGGCCCTGGCTGAGTCGGACAACCATCTACATTATCTGCCAAACCATCAGCATCTGTATCAGGACAACCATTGTATTGCGCCAAACCTGCAATGTCTGGGCATTGATCTTCAGCATCAATAATACCATCTTGGTCTCTATCTGGATCTGGTGCCTTAACGGGTTCTGGCTCAGGCTTCGGCTTCTTATCTCCTTTACCAAAGTTAAAGGTTACTCCTGTGTATGGACTAAAGTAATCGCTAAGTTTGGCGTCATTTAGCGAGAACTTATACACCGCACCAAAATCTAGGTTGACTTCAGGAGCCAACTGCCATTTAAATCCTGCTCCCAATGGAATATAACCTGTAAGGCGTTTGCCAGAGAAACGACCTAGATTGGAAAGGTCTCCAGGGTGCCGATGTGCCCCAAATCCTGTTTGAAGGTAAGGAGCAACTTTCGCCATTTCCTTCAAAATATGGCCATTGTTAAATTTGATGGTAGCCAAAATTTCTCCATCTACAAACTCATGCGCCTTAGGGCCAGGAATACTCGACCAAGACCCACCTGGAACAAAAGAGGTAGCAAACCCAAGGTCAAAAGCAGGTAGAACGTAACGAGAAAAGTGTAGCCTTGCCGCGTGGTTTAGGTCAAGGTTATTCAAGCGAACACCATCAAATAGTTGTTCGACTCCTCGGGGGGTATACTGTATACCAAGCCCCCAACGTTTTTCTGCATTCTGGGCGGAGAGTGGTAACGCCATGCATACCGTAAGGACAAATAGTGTGAATCTGTAAACGTTTTTCCGCATAGTAGTTTTCATTAATAACCAATCAACAGTATATACAAATATTATGATAATGGCACTAATATCCTAGAAAGATATTGATTTTACGTCTTTGTGATTTAATTCCCTCATATTCGTCACAATATATAGATAATATTTAGGCTTTTTCCTAGAAATCACCCCAAACATTATGATAAAATCAATAAAGTACAAAATTACATATTACCTCATTTCATAATAGTATGAAGCCCAAAATAGGTAGGTATAAATCCCCCCAAAACGTACCCTAAAATTTTTAATCATTGCTCCATAAAAAGCTGCAACAGCTTGTTTTGATAGCCTGTTTTCTATAAATTAGCTGTACAGACAATATGTAATATTTTAACTACCTATGAACTATCAATCATCAGAAAAGAATCCCAATCATGGATTTGATGACCTACGCCTACAACTAACCGATCAAATGTTAAACGATATAGCAGAAACAGGGAAATGGGCGCGTTTCCTTGCAATTGTTTCATTTATAGTTCTTGGATTAGTACTAATAGGAATGGTCATTATGGGAGGTTCCCTATTAACTGTAGGAGCCATTGCAGGGTATGATACCTTGCCTATTTTAATCGCTTGTGGAGTTGGAATTGCGATTGCTATTATGCCAACGCTTTTCTTGTATCGCTTTGGGCAATATACACGAGGAGCCCTTGATTCTTTTGACAATATGGCACTGACGCTCGCTTTTTCTAACCTACGGTCTTTGTTCCGCTTCTATGCTGTAGTAACCATCATTTCCATTGGGCTCTATGGTTTCGCTTTCGTTATAGGACTATTGGCCTTTGGACTTATGAGCTAATTCCCAAATCCAATTAGAAACAACGATATCAAAAGCCCTTGTAAGCAAGGGCTTTTGTATATGCTCCATTTGGTAATCATATTCACATTATTTATATTTATTTCGTGTTTTGTACAAAAAAATACACGACATGAAACAGCTTCAATACATCAGTGCTTCACTCTTAACTATTTTTCTACTCTCAATCCTTACTCAACCTGCTTTTTCTCAATTAAGTGATCTCCGCCTATTCAAAGAAGGTGATAAATGGGGCTTCAGAAAAGGTGACAAAAAAGTCATAAAGCCTAAATATGATGAAGCCGATGCTTTCCAGAATGGAGTCGCGCGTGTACATCTCAAAGGCAAAAGCGGATTTATCAATGAAAAGGGGGCGAAGGTTATCCCTTTTCAATATGATTGGGCATGGAGTTTTAGAGATGACCGAACATGGGTGAAGCAAGGGAACAAATGGGGCGTGATTGACCTCAAAGGAACGGAAATTACGCCTATCAAGTTCGATTGGGGAAAAGGGTTTAGAGATGAAAGAGGCTGGGCAATGTTAGGAGACAAATGGGGGTTACTCACCAAAGAAGGAAAGGAAATTACCCCCTTCCATTTTAGTTGGGTCGAAAGCTTCAACTATGGTTGGGCAAGAGTAGAAAAAGAGGGGGTATTTGGGATGGTCGATAAAAGTGGGAAAGAACATATCCCGCTTACCTACAATGAGCACTATGACTTAGGATACGGATTGGTTAAGATTCCAACAGATGAGTTTTGGACGCTCATAGATAAGGACAATAAACGAGTTTCTGATATCCGATTTGATGGCATTAGCGAATTCCAAAATGGCTATGCTATTGTTAAAAAAGGAGGTAAGTATGGGTTTATAGACCAAAATGGAGAGCCAATTACTTCCATTATATATGATGAAGCTGAGAGTTTTATGGGAGGCCGTGCATTGGTTTTGCAAGATCTTGATCTTATATATATTAACGAAAAAGGTGAAACGGTTTCTGTTGATCGAAATACTTGGACAAACAGATTTAATGGAGAATTGGCCAAGGCACAAAAGAATGCTTCTGAAGGGAAAGTAGTTCTCCTCCGCAATGTCAAAAACCCTAATAAGGTAGAACAATACGACTGGGTATCCGACTTCAAAGAAGGATTTGCACGTATTGGGCTCAATAGAAAGGCTGGCTTCATTGATTCACTCGGCAATGAAATTGTAGCTCCTGAATATGACTGGGTATGGGATTTCGAACAAGGAACGGCCAAGGTAAGCAAGGAAGGGAAATACGGACTTATAAACCATAGCGGAACACTCATCGCCAATTGTAAATATGATTGGATATCTCATTTCCAAGATCATATTGCCGCCGTGGAAGCCGAAAACAAATGGGGGCTTATCAACCAATCTGGAGAAGAAATTGCCGAATTGAAGTATGAATCTATTGGTAACTTTAAGGAAGGGCTTACTCCTGCAAAGCTAGAAGGAAAATGGGGTTTTATTGATGATTCTGCAAAGGTTGTGATTCCATTCAAATATGATTGGGTCATGCATTTCAATCAAGGTTTTGCAAAAGTCAAGATTGAAGATAAATGGGGCGTTATCTCTAAAGAAGGTCAAGAAATCACTCCAGCCATTTTCGAATGGATTAACGATTTTGAGGAAGGTCGGGCAGGCGTAAAATTAGATGGCGAATGGGGCTATATCGATGAAGAAGGAGAGGTTTTCTTTGAAGATTAGCCATTAAAATCGTTAAATCTTTTGGGATACATATCTAATTACTTCCTCTAAGGAGGAAAGTTGTTGGATGCCATATCGTTGGCAAACAACATCCACATTTCCTTTACGCCAATATCCTTCTGGGCAACAAACAACGAGCTTGCCAGAACGCGCATGTAATCCAAATTCCAACAGACTAATAGGCGCCTTAGTGGTAGGCGCAAAATAGAGAATAATGATAGAGGAACGTTCAAGTCCTTCTAACTCCCAATTGACTTGCTCAACAAATTGAGGATTATCAATAGATGCTACCCAAGTTGAATCCCAATCTGGGCGTCTAGGATTCAATACAACCCAATCTGTCTCCTCTAATTGTTGGATTACCTGATCTTGCCAATTTTCAGCCAAGCCCATTTCAATACTTCCTGCTAAGAACACGGCCTTATCATTTTCGTTTAAGATAATGGGATGGGGAGGAGTAATTACACGCATCGTTCACAAAAGTTAAGAAGCAACGGTTTGAAGTTTCTGGGCATAAAGCTCATTAAGTCCTCCAAACTTTGCTACCCTAAAAAAGATTCTGAAGAAGGTAATCAATTGCTGAACAATAATAACAGGGATGAGTACCCCCCAGCCTTCAATAACAATGGAGGTTCGGGTAAAGTAGTATGCGACAGTCAAGCCCACGAAAAGGCTCAAGAATAAGATATACAGCAGATAAGCAGGAAACATATATCGTAAGAAGAACACAAAGCCTTTCCAATAACTCTTCAATACCCACTTATCATCGGCCTGCACAAGTCGGATTCGAGCATAATCTGCAATAGCCAAAAGGATACTGCCAACAAAAGCATGAAGCGCTACAAAGGCATAGGCCGATCTTACCAATATTCGTTCGTCTCCTGTTCCCTCAATCCAATTCTGAACAATCCCATAGTATGTCCCATATATAGCTCCTGCTACTATGAGGTGCAACAATATACATAGGAGGGATAGGCGCACAAATCGAAAGCAGAAATGAGAACAACTACTCCAAAACAGTTGTGAACTAAACCCTCCTGTCATATAGGTTGTCATGATAATCCCCCCATTGAGAAACAGATTAAGCAGCCAATATAGGACAAATACAATGATAGCCTGATCCATTAAATACGCGAAGGCATCTCCATGTACATTCATCAGATCTCCCCATACTGTATTATCAAATCCTTTTCTAAAGGCTTCCAAATCCAAGCTATCCCCTAATGTATGAGTAAACACCGTATACAGTGGGCCCACAATCATAAGGATAAATACAACATTCAACAGATATAGCATGAATGTCATTCGAAAATTGCCTAGGCTTTTTTTTATACCTCCTATAAATGCTTTCAAAAACATATATCTCTATTGAATATCTCTTTATGCCAATGCAGCCCCTAACTGAAAGATTTGTTGTAACCAAAAGAAGAATTCGGAAATGTGTTTCCACAAAGGGAATGTATCAGGCTGCTTTGTAAGGCTATTGTTATTAAAGTTAATGTCAATCCAGATTTTATGTTCTGGATCAATATATACAGACTCAACCTTGCTCGAACGAATGTAGGTAAAGGCTTTCCCCCTATCTATCCCATCCCAAGTTTCTGTTATTTCCTCTCCATTCTCAAATCGAACTACAACCTCCACAGGCATATAAACCTCTCCTAACCGATGAAGAATTACCTTAGACTCAAACAGGTTCTTGGTCGTATTATTCTTATTTGATGAAAAGGTCTTTTTATTGTTCGTATCAAATACTCCATTATACGCCCCCACCTCTTGCACATTGATACTTCCTACAGCATAATCACATACATCAGATCGATACAGAACTTGCTCAAAGAACCAATTCATATCCTCCCCAAATTTATCTCCATGTCTTGCCCGAACGACATCATTCACCACCTCAATAAAATCTCGTGCGCATGGGTGATTGAACTTCCAACGTTCAAAATAGGTTTTCAGGATTTCGTCCATCACCTCTAGTCCAACCAAGCCTTCAAGTGTTGCAAGCCAAGTCCCTGTCTTGCTGTATGTTAGATCGCGAAAGCCCCCATGAGGAAACTCCCAACCATAACGAAATATTTCCGCTATCTTCGGATTGTCCATACCCGTATAGCGCAAACGATTGCGTTCTCGGTTTCCTGTATGAAAGAAAGGATAGTCTATCACCGAATGTTTCTCTCCATAAATAGCATCCATGATTCGACCTTCCATATAATTGGTAAAGCCTTCATCCATCCATGCTTCTTCTTGCTCATTAGAAGAAATCATCTGCATAAAATACTGATGGCAAAACTCATGTACACTCAACACTTCTGTTGTTCGAATTCCATCAGGCATCCCATAAATACAACCTCCTGTGATAAGTGTAGGGTATTCCATTCCTCCCGTATTGATTGTTCGAAAAGGAGGATCAACAATTGTTAAGGTAGGATATGGATATTCTCCAACATGCTGGTGCAAATAAGCCATGGCCTCTTTAATAGGAATCAGGTACTTATTTGAGTCTTTCACATGAGCAGGATGAAGCAATAACCTAATATCAACCTCTTTCCATTTGTCGTTCACTTCGACAAAATCGGGAAACGCAGTCCATGTAAAATCAATTACATCTTCTGCGACAAACCAATGCGTCACATATCCGTCTCCATCTTCTGCCATGTGGGTTCGAAGTCCACTCGCCCCAACCTTAAAGCCTTTAGGAACGGTTATTTCCACTTTGTAAACACCAAAATCACCAAAAAACTCACAACTACTATGAAACTGATGGCAATTCCATTGTCCTTCCACTTCATATCGATCTCCCTTCCCTTCATAAACTCCCAATTTAGGGAACCACTGCGCCACTAAATAGTAATGATTACTTCCATAGCCTGTACGCACCATGGCCTTGGGTAGCTTCGCTTCAAATAGCATATCTAAAACAATGCTATCTCCAGGTAATAAAGGCTTATCCAAAGGCATCCATAATACCGTTTGGTCTTCCTTATTATCATCATCTGGCTGTATATATTGAGCGGAAGCCAATAAATCCACTTTATCTTTAGTCTCAACCGAAAGCACATCCACCCATCCCCATTCTTCCATTGGGCGATCGTCTAAATCAATCAAACTAAACTCTCGATTTGACTCTTGGAAAAAGGTAGAAGCTGTATTCTTAAAGGCATTGAGATAGGTGTGAAACTGTAAGTCTACAATCGCATTATCTGTTTGATTATGAAAAACAATCTTTTCCACACCAATCAATCGATTCCCTGCAGTATCCAAGCGTACCCGAATATCGTAATTCGCCGTCCGAGGACTTAATGCTTTGGGGAACAAACCTTCTGCAAAAAGATAAGCATGTATTCCTAATAGAAGCCCTAATATGAATCCACTACGAATCATTTCGTCTATATTTCTTCATTGTCTTTGAGTATACTCGGCAAAAATAGAACTTATTCCTTTAATACAAATGAAATTCAGTAAAGATCTAAAAGAGTAATTACAATCGTTTCAATTCACGGGTTACCTCTTCCATCTCTTGATTTAATTCTGATACAGAATCAAAGGATTCGCTCTCATGCATCTTAAGAGAAAGTTCCTCAATCGAATCTAAGTAATAATGATCCATCTCCAGCTCTTGCTTCAATGTTTCGATTTCTGCTAGTTCACTGAAATTCTCTCCCTGCAATTTACTTAACTTTGCTTTAGATTTCGCAATGGTTTCAATAACCTCCCCATTATGTAAAAGGGTTTGTAGTTTTTCTAGACTTGCTTCATAAAAAGCAAGCTTCTTCTCTTTCAAGCTATATTGCTCCTGCCAGCTCTTAATAACAGCCTCCATCTCATTCCTAGCACTCTTGTAGGTTCCAACTGAAGCAAGTTTAATCTCCAGCTTAGAAATTTCTTCCCGAATCTCAGCCAATAGACTTTTATTGGCTTGAACCTCTTTTTCACATTTGGCAATATGCTTCAGTACTCGCTCTTTAAACCCCATAGTTTCCAACTGCTCATATGACAAATTGCTATTTTCTTCCCCTAAGATTAGAGCCTTGACGGCACGTTCCAAGCGTTTCGCCATATTAGGCGTAAAAGCAGAAAGGAGTATAGCTCCCAATCCAACTACACCTAATACAACCGCAATCAAAAGCGACGACTCAAGCAATAATATCAGTGCTGTTTCTGAAAAAATAAGTACCAATAATGTAGCAACAGCAATTGACAGATAAGTCAGAAATTTCTTCATAACAATCATTTTTCACCCTTTACAATCACGTGCAAGGGTTTGAAGAAGCCACTTCTTCTCCACTAGCAAGTTACAATTTTCAATCTCTTTTCGTATAGTATCAGCCGATTTCTTTTTCCCTTGTTTTAAGCGAAACAACTTCCTACTGAACTTAATAAAATGGAAATATGCTTGTTTCCGAGAAGTAGGCATATTCTTTCGTCTATGAATATAGGTTCGAAAAGTGCCACACAGTGCAATAAAAGCCTCTATTTCATCACATTCATAATAAGTTTTAAGTAGAAGCAAATTATGCCCTATTCGAAAAAAAGGATCAATGAATTCCATACGTTGTAAATGCGATAGAGCCTGCCCATAGGTCTTCTTATAATAATATAAATGAGCAATATTGTAATGATAAGCTCCCTCTTGATACTCCGCTGGAATATAAGACTTATAGGTTGTAATAAAATTCTCTGTCCAATCATATTCCTCCAACATCAACCCTAATGTAACTATATTCTTATAACTATGTACTGCACTTGAAGTATGCTGAAAGAGCAAATTATGCTGCAACATTGTCTTATATAAAGTCATCATTTCCCCTAAGAACCTCAACTCTCCTTTTCTATACATTCTCGTACAAAAGTTAATCAAATGGGCATAAATCTCTGTCAGGAAATTGGGGGGAACGCTTAACTGATGCTCTGCTAGCAATTTTTTGATATTACGAAATGCCTTTACATCAGCCACTTTTAGCAATAACCAAACTTGATAATACAAGGCTACAATAGGCATATCTGTCAAATCTCGACTCGCACAAAACTGCAATATTTCGTCTAACAAAAGGACATGATATTCTTCCACAGCCGTTTGGCGCCTTAAAAGCAAGGAGCAGCTCATACGAAGTTTATGAATCAAATAATATTGATCCAAGGGAAGCAATACTGAAGCGAGATCCTTTTTCTTGGTTCGATTTGCCTCCGTAAAACTATGCTCTGCAACAAATTGATTGAGCCTAAACTGATGAAGATGTCGCTCAATCCCTACTGTCGTATTCTCCAAGCGTTCTTGAGCTTGAAGAATCATATTCGGGATCAATCCTTCCATGCCTTTTTTGTCCAAGGCATATAAAGCATCTTGTAATTGCCAATGACCATCGGTCTTGTTCTCCTCTGCCGCAATGAAACCATAAAATAGGCGCATCAGATAGGTACGCAGGAACCGAAAGTGAGCATCATCAAACGACCGATTAGGGAATACCCGCTCCCAAACCAACTGTGTATTAAATCCTTCTCCCTCAAAGTCAGGATGTTGCTCCTTAAGAAAAGCCATAAGACGTATTGCATCCTCCCTTGAATTATAATAAGGAGACTGTACATAGCGCTCAAATCGATTAAATTCGATAGCACTCAATTGTTTCAAGGTTTTGATGAGTTTCGTCTGATACATATCCTCAACATTTTCCCATTTCCCCTAAAGTAAACAATTGATTATGTATTCTCCAACGAAGTAAATTCTCGACCAAGGCTACTTGTTCGTAATCGAATCCTTTGGTTTATTCATTTATTTCCATTTTCTTGTGGATGAAAAAATAGTATTGCAAGAATCTACCAAACACTGCCCCTGCAAGAGATTGTTTTTATTCCCTATTTTATTTACCTTATTGAAGAAAAGATACTTACAGGTAAACGCTTTACTTCTTTTGCTTCTGAAGTGAGAGCCAATATGTTTGTTTTATGACCACATTTACAAGGTTGAGATATCGTCCCCTACTTGTTTTTATCTCCTTGACGTTAATGTTATCCTTAGATACATTAGGCCAATCCTATAATGTCCATACATCTACTTCTAAACGAACCCCTTCTTTCATCGTTCAATATCCTCCACATCTCCGTATGCAAAAAAACAGTATACGAGAACAATGTAATGTACAGGCATTTCAAGAAGCCAAACAACTCCCTATAGAACGATGGTATATAGAAACACCTGAAAACAATGTATTAGACGAACTCCAATCAATCAAAAGTACATATCCAGGTTTGGAGATTCAACCTGAGTTCTCATACACGCTAGCAGCAAATCCCAATGACTCTCTTTTCTATCAACAATGGAATCTCTCCAATCATGGCCAAAACGGATGTACAGAAAAAGTTGATATTGCGTGGAAAGGGCTCAAGGAGCAAGAACGTAGCACAGGAGATGTTATAATTGGGATACTGGATTCAGGGATTGATTGGCAACACCCTGATTTGGCAGAGAACATTTGGCAAAATCTGGCAGAAGACCTTGACCAAGATGGGAGAACATTAGAATTTGACCCCCAGACGCAAAAATGGGTCATGGATCCCGATGATATTGATCATATTGACAACGATGGCAATGGATACGTAGATGATCTTATAGGGTGGGATTTCGTAAATAATGACAATAATCCCTATGATGACCTAGGGCATGGAACCCATGTAGCAGGAATTATTGGAGCTTCCTCGAATAATCAAATCGGAGTTTCAGGCATTTGCCAAAATGCCCAACTCATGCCGTTAAAATTCTTGAACCAGCATGGAATTGGACAGACATTTAATGCACTAGAAGCCCTCGAATATGCGGTTTCAATGGGAGCCAGTGTCACAAACAATAGTTGGGGCGGCTATCAGTTCGACCCTGCCTTGTTGCAAGCAATAGAACAAGCCGCTTTATCAGATGTCTTCTTTGTAGCTGCAGCAGGAAACAATAGCAATGATAATGATGCAAATCCATTATATCCATCCGCACATGATGTCGCAAATATCCTAACAGTTGCCGCAATCGATTGTCAAGGAGAACTGGCGAGCTTCTCTAATTTCGGTGCTCATCAAGTGGATATTGGTGCGCCAGGAGAAGGAATTCTTAGTACCCTACCAAACAAATCTTATGGGTTCATGAACGGGAGTTCTATGGCTGCCCCTCATATCAGCGCATCTCTCGCAATTCTCCAAGCCAATTATCCCAATGAATCCCTCCTTAATTACAAGGAAAGAATACTAGAAACAGCGCAACCGCTTGCAACCTTGACAGGTAAATGCCTAACCAATGGTTGCCTACAATTAGAAAGTGCCTTTCGATATGGGCAACTCTCTCAACCTACAACTATATGGGACTTGTTCACAAGCACAGACCAAATTAAGGATATCGCCTTTCAAGGGGATTTCATTTGGATAGCAACCCAAGGAGGATTTGCCAAACTATACACAGTAGACGGGAGTTATGAGCTCTTCACAACTGCAAACTCCGATCTTCCTTCCAATGATATACATACTATCTGGTTGGACAGTCAGCAAAAAGTTTGGATTACTACCTCTATGGGTATAGTGACTATTGATGGTACACAATGGACGGTAGATACCTCCCAAGATTTCACCCTTATTACGGCCAATCCCCTCACCCATACGCTATGGGCGGCTTCCGAAGAAATTCGTACAGGCATTCATTACCTTGATCAAGGTACTTGGCGAACCACTCCAGCCATTCCCAATAGTATTCCTGTAGGGGTTCCTCATAAAATGCTCATTGACCTTGATGGGCATATATGGATTGCCACAACAGAAGGCTTGGTCATTTATAACGGGAATGCTTGGGCAACCTTCAATCCTGCCCACATCAAACCCATAACTGCTATCAAAGATATATTGCTCGACCATGATGGGCATGTATGGATTTTAGGCTCAGAAGGCGTTGCTCGATTCGAAGGACTTGGCTGGTCGCATTATACACTTCCAAACTCACAATATGGAACTCCTCAGCCGAAAAAGATGGCTATGGATGCACAAGGATTACTTTGGGTTTTGACAAACCATCTACAAACTCCTTTCTTTTCATTCGATGGAAGCCAATGGAATGCACCAACCCTCCTAAACGAAGTGAAATGGGATACCTATACCCAATCAATTGAACACGCAATTCTGAAGATTGACCCTACGGGAGCGATTTGGCATACAGTTGTAGAAGGAGAGCTTCATACATTCCAGTCAAACATCTGGAACCAATTTAGCCTCCAATCTCAAACCCATCCCACAACCTATATCACAGCAGTCGAAATGGGTGAAAGCGAAGAGGTTTGGGTTGGAACACGAAAAGGATTATATCGATTTGATAATGATCAATGGAATAAAGAAGACAGTGAATTGCCAGAAAAATGGATCTCTTCGCTTTCTCATCCCGCAAATCATCCCCTATTCGTGAATACCTCCACTCACCTAGCTTCCTACCAATACAATACTTGGCGAATACAGCCGAACCAAAGCATCAATATAGACGCACCTCGCCAAACTATTGGTCAGAATAACATTTTCACCTCTCCTATAGCAGCTCCAGATGGCGTTTTATGGTTGGCTGACAAAGAACACCTATATTATTTCGACCAAAATGCTTGGACAAGCATAGACATAAAAGATGTGGTAGGCGCACAAACACCGATTCAAATCCAACAATTGTTGTTCGATGCGGAAGGCCAACTCTGGGTTTCAGGAAACTTTGGAATCATAACCCATAAAAACGGACTCTGGAAACAATATACTCCTTCCAATAGTGCCCTCCCCAGTCTACATACAGCTGCTTTATCCCTTGATCATGAAGATGCCGTATGGATAGGTGCTGAGGGAGCCCTTATAAAAGTATCTCCAGCAGAATGGGAGAGTTTTACCCCTAATAACGCGCCTTTAAGCAATGAACTTGTTCAAAATATAGAGGTTGATGAGTTCGGATTATTATGGGTGGCTCAAGGAAATAAGTTATTGAGATTCGATAACACTGAATGGAACTCCTTCGATTACACCAATTCTTCCATCCCAAACGCTTCCATCACTGATTTAACCATCAGCCCTAAGGGAACAGTTTGGGTAGGGACTACATTAGGTTTAGCAAAATTCGAAAGTCGTCTACCTATCTCCTTCCTTATGGATACCCATACTCTTTGCCTAAACGAGCGCCTATACCTTACCAGTATTCCGTCTCCCAGAATCCAATCCCTTGAATGGCGAATCAACGGACAAATTGTATCCACAGATGCTCAATACTCAGCTCAATTTGCTCAAGCAGGCACTCATACAATTACTTTAACAGCACGAGCAAATGATGGCGCAATAGGAAGCCTAACCAAATATGTAGAAGTACATGCTGTGCAAACCCTCGAACTAGGAGCAGGAGGCACACATTGCGGAGCAGCCAAAGTTCTCGAATCAGGCATAGAACATGGAACCTATCTATGGAAAAACAGTCTAGGAGATACCTTATCTACAGCTCCCAACTATACTGTCACACAATCAGGAAACTATATCCTTCAGGTAGTAGATGCTTGTGAGCAATTCCAACAAGACAGTATCACCGTAATTTTAACAGGATCTGGAACCTGTGTATGGGCAGGAGATGTCAATGAAGATGGCAAGGTCAATGCGATTGATCTACTTCTATTGGGTACAACCCATGGAGAAACAGGCCCAGCTCGTCCAAATGCGAGTACTGAATGGAATCCACAAGCAGCTCCTAATTGGACAAAAAATTTCCATAACCAACATCCATTCGCTCCAGAAACCAATTATAAAAACCTAGATTGTGATGGAGATGGACATATAAACATCTCCCGAGATGGTGCGGTCATCAAGGCAAATAGTCAACACCCATACACCTATACGGCATCCTCCAATAACAATATCAATTTCCGAGTAAAAGCACGCCAAAACACAATCACTTTAGGCGACACCCTCAAATTTGATATGTTCTTAGAAGATACGCAAACCGAATGGGTACAAGATATCTACGGCATTGCCTTCAGCTTACAGTACCACCATCCAATGAGCCAAGAACCGAAAATGGATATCTCTCACTCATGGATGGGACAAGAAGGCCAAAATCTCTATGCCGAATACCTTCATTATCCCCAACTCAAAAGGATGGATTGGGTCATAACCCGATTCGATCAATTCAATGTATCGGGCTCAGGCAAGGTATCTGGTGGGGGAATTACCGTGTATATAGAGGATTTAGGTGACATCTCTCCCCTAGCCAATCATGTTAATTTCTCTATGAGCTATGATAATGTGTTGATTATACAGCAAGACGGAACCCCCATTCCTTTAAGCAGCCTAGGCGCCTCAGGAACAGTAAATGTAACCATTGAAATACCCAATTGTGGAAGGGATCTATTCGAACCCAATGATACCAAAGAAGAAGCAAAAGAAATCCCTGAGACGGGGATAATGAATAATGCCCTTATTTGCCGAATAGACGACCAAGATTGGTTTACATACACAACTACTGCTGATGCTCCTTACGTAGCCTTCTTCCTACATGACCTTCCAGCAAACTATGACATTGAAATATATAACAGTTTGGATACCCTCGTTTCACGCTCCTACAACCAAGGGAAACAAGACGAGATAGCCATTTACAATACCTCCAATCCAGATACATACTATATAAAAATTGTAGGGGGAGAAGGCCATCCTGCTTGGGATCCTTTCCACAGATACTCCTTGAGAGCATATGCACGCAACCAACCCTTCAACAACGGATTCATATTCCGTGAAGAAGCCTCAAGCATAGAAGAAGTAAGTGATCAGCCGACATTCGCCATCTATCCAAACCCCACATCAAGCACCCTTACGATTCAGAACATATCCTCCCATACAGTTTCAACATATACTATCAGAGACATACAAGGGAGAAAATTACAAGAAGGGGTACTCAATCAAACCAAAACACAAATAAGCCTTCAATCACTCTCTACAGGTCTGTACCTATTAGATCTAGCAGAAGGAGGTGTACATAAAATTATCAAACGATAGGTATGCCAATCTTCATTGAGGTTTGGTATTAAGTACTGTTTGCTCGACTACCCAGCTGGGTATTGCCACGGTCAACGCTGTTTGCTCGACTACCCAGCTGGGTATTGCTACGGTCAACACTGTTTGCTCGACTACCCAGCTGGGTATTGCTACGGTCAACACTGTTTGCTC
>Ga0163111_10000038_pt1 | contig 82851 bp, 54 predicted proteins | sample CRUFie1St18metaG_FD_109645 | JGI IMG/M metagenome (GOLD analysis project Ga0163111, IMG submission 109645) | Marine microbial communities from the Costa Rica Dome - CRUD Field 142mm St18 metaG | ecosystem: Environmental > Aquatic > Marine > Oceanic > Photic zone | place: Costa Rica: the Eastern...
CGCTTAAGTAACGTATTCCCAACTGGGTAGTCGAAGGTCAAGCGCTTGAGTAACGTATTCCCAGCTGGGTAGTCGAAGGTCAAGCGCTTAAGTAACGTATTCCCAGCTGGGTAGTCGAAGGTCAAGCGCTTGAGTACCCTATTCCCAGCTGGGTAGTCGAAGGTCAAGCGCTTGAGTACCCTATTCCCAGCTGGGTAGTCGAAGGTCAAGTGCTTGAGTAACGTATTCCCAGCTGGGTATTGCCACAAACAGTTTCAAGTAAAAGGCTGTGGGATAAAATATCTCACAGCCTCTTCTATATCGAAAGAACATAGAGTTGCTAGTTTCCGAGGAAATGCAACATCATTTGCTCCAATTGGTTCACACTTGTTGGTTTACCGAGAATCTTCTTGTTCTTGTTAAGGAAGAAGATTCGAGGCGTTGATCGAACGTCATACTTCTTGTGGAATCCAGATGTATGGTTGAAATCATAAATGTGAATTCCTCCTAGTCCATATTTAGCAATGGTTTCTTTCATCAGGCTCATTTCCCCTTTGCCCTTTACATTCATTGCAACAAGCTTCACATTTTTATTCTGGTACTTTTGGTACATACGTGCAAGTCGAGGGGTTACCACCTTACAATGCTCACAATCGTAATCCCATATATAGAAAATAGTGAATTGGCTTTCGACCTCATGAAGGCTCAATTGTCCTCCCTCTAATGCAGGTAGGGTAATATCAGGAATCACTTTTCCTTGTAGGACATTCGACATATTGTTTGCCCGATCTACAAGATCCTTGACTTTTCCTTCTTCTGCCCAAAATGCATCCCCCTTCTCATAAACCGATTTGATGAGGTGAACGAATACCGCATCAAGCCCCAACACTTTGGGTCTGTCATATTCATTTACAAGGGTTACGACGACATACTTAAATACCTCATCATTCGCACGAGATTTGTTCACAATCATATCTACCACAGGGATAACAGAATCGGCAACCTGTTCCGTCATTTTCGTAAGATACTTATCGATCTTTTGATAGAGAAAAGGCGTACGGAGCAAAGAAGTATCCGAGAAATCTACATTATCAAGAAATATACTTTTGTATTTATAGAAAGCATTAAGGGTATCTTGACGGGTTTTTCCTTTGATTTTCGGGTAATCAGGCTCTTCCATCAAAGCAAGTACTTTCGAGTAAAAGAAATTAGGGTGTTTCTTTTGGAGTTTGGTTCGATAGTCCTTGATTTCATCCGCTACCTTATCTATGTCTGCCTGTACTTTATCAGGAGTAGTAGAGGTCTTCTTCATTTCCTGTAAATCCCTGATATAGCTATTCTTATCAGAATAGAAACCAAGGTATTCATAGAAAACTTGATTTTCCTTAGATCCTGTGATCTTCATATTTTCCAAGAAATTGTCGGCATTTGTTTCGACAGTAAAATCTTGGTCAATATCATTTAGCATGAGCTCGAAATATTTATTCTCAGGGGGTAAGAGCACAGTGTAGAGTCCCTTAGGTAGCATTTTATCGCCCTTAAATACAGCATATCCATCCTCACCAATTTGAGCCGTATCAGAAGCGTATTGTTGCTTACCAAAGTAATAGGCCATGAATATCTCGCTTCCGCTAAAGCCATCTACCTTTACTTTGATTTCGTGTCCTTGATCACCATTTCCGCCTCCAGTAGGGGCACTCTCCTCTGTATTAGCAGGCGAGCTTCCACAGCTGCTCAACAGAAATAAGCTAAAACATACAACCAATAAAGATACAAGTCTACGCATAGTCATTCATCTTTTCGATTAATCGCATAATGATGCAAATCTAGTAAATATATTGTGGAATTGGAGGAGATTTCGTCCATGAATCCGTAAAAAGCCCAAAGGCCTATAGATTTGGCAATGTGTATATACCTCATCTATAGACCTTTGCAACACTTCTGAGCGGCTTAATTCCTAATGATTTACGACAACCTTAGTCGTTGTTCGGACTCCCTCAGATTCTAGCTCGAATATATACAACCCGTTGGCAAGCTCTTGTACAGATAAGGTTGTTCCTTGTGAGCCGATAGTAGCATTGCCAGATTGTAAGACGACTCCTCTCATATCTGAGAGCTTCCAACTTCCTTCCTCTTTCAGAGGGAATTTGAATAGCGCAAAGAGCTCGTCATCAACTGGATTGGGATATACCCGAACGGTATTCGGTTCTGCCTCAATGCTTGGATCCAGATTGGTAGATGCAGCCCCATCAATAAACCGATCTTTGACCTGATAAATCTGCTTTGTCTCGTGGTTCTGAATAAACACAACTGCAAGCAGGTTATTAAGGTCATTTACATTGGATATTGTCCAGCTTTCATCTACAGATACAGTAGAATTGGCATTCCAAGTCTGTGTATAGATAGTGCCCGCTGCCGTTGGGAGCATTTTACGAACAATATTTCGGAAGAGATTCCCTCCTGCCAAAACATCCTTTTCTGCAATCACCGTATGGACAGATAAGGTTGCTGGCCCAATAGAATCTATTGAATTGATATGCGCTTGCACCCTTGCGAGTCCATTCTCTACATAGAATGAATCAAAGCTTATCTCAAATGCAGGCTCTTCTAGCATACCCAAATTCAGGGTCAATTGGTTCAAATCATTACTTGCGCCATTGAACTCAACTCCATCTACCACAGAGCTAAATGCATTAGTGACTCCATAGAAGGTCGCTCGTGCATTCGGATCAGCCGTATTGAGCATATGAATATCATCTGTATTTGGGAAGCCAACATGGTATTGTAGCGGGATTATGTCTGTATTATTGTTGTCCATCAACGCATATACATGCGCATAGTCGCTAAAGGTCGTTCCATTAGTAAAGTTCTCCAAGAGTACAAGGCGATCTCTTGACCCAATAAAGAAGTTGTCGAATGCAAATCCATCAAAATCTCCCGTTGAAGGATTGCCTCCATCACTACCAAATGCAAAACGGAATCGTACTTCAGCATTGCCTCCCAATAAATCTAATCTGTGCCTTGCATGTTTCCAGCCAGAATTCGCGCTGGTCCATCCGACTTGATTGTTTTGTTGAACGCCAGGGTTTCCATTGATATTAGAGCCATCATACCAATTCAGTCCTGTACCTTGATTTCCTAACACACTCCAAGAATCTCCATCATCTATAGAATATTGTAGGGCTGCACCATCGAATTCCTCTTGCAATTGAGAGTAATAATCGAAGGTTACCATAGGACGATTGATATTGGTAAAGTCAAAGCAAGGCGAATAGACATAGGACTGTTCGTCGAGATTGTAATCCGTATCAAGGCCTGTCATCCATAGCTTTTCATTTTCCTCTTCAGGTGTGATACCTACAGTATCAGGTGTCCCCCACGCCCATGAGCTATTGACTCCTTCTGAAACCCAATCGCTCGTAACAGTATCGAACGGAGTGAAGTAGGAAAACTCATGGATATATGGTAGAATAAATAGCTCAGCCGTATCAGAGGTTGCACATCCATTCACCGATAAAACATCCATTATGACGGTGTAATGCTCTGAAGTTGCATATAAATGCTTCGGATTTCCCCCTGTCGTAACATTCCCATCCCCAAATGTCCATGTTATCGATTCGAGGGTATCAAAGTTTAGGTCAAGGGTTTCCGTGAAAATGGTACTATCCCCTTCACATATGTGATGCCAACTAAATTCAGAGATTGCGATTTCCCCAATAGCGACTGATTGGCTTGTATTTTCCCTACATCCTTGATCTGATTCCACAAATAGTGAAACATCCCGAATACCTTTTGTATTGTATGAATGTTGAGGGTTCTCTAAGATAGAGGATTCTCCATCCCCAAAATTCCATTCCCAAGAGGTAACCGTTACATCTGAGGCCAAATGTGTAAACTGAATAGAATCAAATATGCATGATTTATCGTAGTCAAAGTCAGCAGAAGGATTTTTATAGATGACTGTAGGTTGAAAGATTGTATCTCGGCAACCATTCGATCCCGTAGCGGCGAGGAAGACCAGTGTTGTATCGGAAACAATATTGAGAGAGTCAGGGATAATGAGGTTGGGATAAAATAAACCATTCACAACTCCATCTCCAAAGAAGGTCGCATTTGTGCTTGGGAAACCGACCAAGGATAATGCATTATCATCTGCACAATAGCCCGCATTTAAGTTCCAGATTTGGACATTAGGCAAACTTAACACAGAAGTCTCCACTTCTGCTGTATCTGTACATCCATTGGCATCCGTATAAGTATATTCAATTTCAGACAGTCCTTCTTCGGCTATCATCGGATCGAATATGGAATCCCCCTCTACTCCATCCACGATAAAGGTTCCGCCCGTAGGTATACCAATTAGGTCTATAGAAGGGTCATTTAAACAATAGGTTGAATCTATTGTGCCAATACTTATGGCAGGAAGCGGAAATATTTCCGTGCTTACTACAGCTGTATCTCGGCAGCCATTCTCGTCTTCAAACACATATTCTATTGGCTCTGTTCCAATAGGAGCGAATCCAGGAATAAATACAGAATCTATAACCGCATCGCCAAAAAATTCTCCGCCTATTGGATTTCCTTCTAGTATCACATTGGGATTATTTCGACAATAGGATGGATCTAATCCTAAGAGAGATACATTCGGTACCGTATCAATTCGAACCGATTGCACCGCCGTATCCCTACAACCATTGGTATGTAGATAGGCATAAGAAACCGTATTATTTCCTACAGAAGTACTCGTGGGCGTAAAGGTAGTACCATTCATTCCGTCCCCGAAGAAGTTACCTCCTACTGGTAAGCCTGTAAGTTGAGAAGCAGCATCATTTTCACAATATTGTGAGTCCAAACCTACAATTAATAGATCGGGGGTAGATAGCACCATCGTAGAGGCACTTATGACATTTGTACACTGATTCGCATCGGTATAACTATAAGAGATCACAAGGTTGGAATCCACAGGAACTCCCATAGGGTTAAATGCCCCTGCTCCTACATTAATTCCTAACCCTCCAAAAGAACCTCCCCCAGGAAAAGCTTGTAAGGTGTCAATCGGGTCTCGTTCACAATACTGAGTAGCCAAATCGAGAATGGTTAGTTGCGGAAGGTCAAAGACCTCCAATTCGAAGATCGTAGTATCTAGACATCCATGCATATCCGTAAATACATAGGAAATTGTATCAACCCCTACTCCTGCGAGACTTGGCACAAAGGCACCATCTACCACCGTAGAATTCAAGAATACTCCTCCTGTAGGACTCACAATAATAGTATCTGCAGGCTCATTCAAACAATAAGTAGTACGGATACCTGAGATGGAGCTTCCTGCAATTAGATGGATAGATGACATCATCTGAATCGTATCCGAACAACCATTGGCATCTGTATAGGCATAAAAGGCATCTACAGGGCCTGGAGGCAACATGGAAGGATCTAGAATGGAGTCATTTGAAACAGAGTTACCAAAGAAGACTCCCCCTGCAGGTTGTCCAGATAATACGATTGGAGCGGCATTGCCACAATAGCCTATTTCAAGTGTATCGGTTGTTACGGTTGGAATTGAATTCACCACAACCCGTAACGTATCTTCATTCTCACAGCCATTTGCATCCGTATATTCATACGTAACAAGGCTACTTCCACTCGTCACATCATCAGGATCGAATTCTGTTCCTCCATTCACAACTCCTTCTCCCATGAAGTTTCCCCCTAAAGGAGTCCCTTGGAGGCTTACTCTTGAGTCATTCGCACAATAAGCCGAATCTAAGTTTAGTATGGCGACCATTGGAAGCGCATTCACTTCCACGGTTTGGCTAATGGTAGTCGCACAACCTACTTGGTTGGTATTGGTATACTCTACGATATAGGTTCCAGCTCCTAATACGGCAGGAAGAAATAGAGAATCTAGGGTTCCATTAATCGCAAACTCTCCGCCGCCTGGCCGTCCTTCTAGTTCAATGGTATCATTAGTCGCACAATATTCATTGTTCAATGCCTGTATAGAAAGGGGCTCGTCAATCTCAAACACAAATTTAACAGTGTTCTCACAGCCATTGCCATCTGTGTATGTATACTCTAAATCATGAGGCCCAATCGCTAATTGATCAGGATGTATCACATATCCCTGTTCTACTGTATCAAATGCAAGGGTAGTAAAATCGTCTATTATCATCACTCCCCCAATTGGATTACCGAATGCCACGAACTGAGAATCCGTACTGCAGTAATAGGGATTGACATTTAGTAAGGATACTTGAGGCAAGCCCGTTACCTCCACCACTCTCTCCACACTTCCTTGACAGCCAACTGAATCTGTTACTGTATATACCAATGTATCAATCCCTGCTCCCGCAATCCCTGGATCGAAATTCCCCCCAATCAATCCAGAACTACCCGAGAACACACCTCCAGGAGGGGTTGGATTTAAGAAAATCGTACTATCATCTACACAATAGGTAGAAGCGATAGTTGCATTAAGGGTCGGGGAGGGAAGATCATAGACAATGACAGTGGTATCTAGCTGGCTGGTACATCCTCCTGTATTGGTATAAAGATAGGATAATGTATGTGAGCCAATCCCTGCTTGGCTAGGTTCGAATTGGTAACTCGTCCCATCAAATACAACTCCATCTCCTACAAAGCTTCCATTGCTTGGAACCCCTATCAAGGTGCTCCCATCAGCATTCAAACAATGGTCTGTATCAAGCAGCACGCCTAAGCTTGCAATATCCGAAACCTCTACTAACCTTAAGTCTGTATTTGAACATGCTGTATTAGGGTCTGTGACTGTATACGTAATAGTAGAGATCCCGACATTGTTTGCAGGATTAAATACCGAACTCGCAGCACTATTCACTTCGAATATCCCTCCCGAAGGAACTCCACTCAATGTAACAAGAGAGTCACTGGCACAATAGGTCGAATCTAAACCAATGATTTGTGAAGTAGGTAAGCTTAATACAGTAGTTGAATAGGGTACAATGTCTTGACAACCCGTAGTCGAATCAACATATGTTAGGGTAATTGTATGCCCCCCTATCCCTGCATTAGTAGGCTCAAACTGGATTGAAGTTCCTGTATTAAGTACCCCAATCCCCGATATACTGCTCCCTATACCTGCATCTGCAACAACGGTAAGAATATCAGGATTTTCATTCAAACAATAAGTTGCTTGCAATCCAAGCAGATTTGCATCACTTAGGGAATCAACTGTTACATTCGCACTAACCGTATTTACACATGCAGTTGCTGTATCTGTATAGGTATATTCGATGGTATGTGTGCCTGCCAAAGCCTCAAAAGGGCGGAAACTAGACCCGACTATCCCCATACCAGAGAAAGCCCCACCACTCGGGTTCCCACTCAAATTCACAGCCGAATCATTCTGGCAATATTGAGCATTCAAGCCTGAAATACCCAATGAAGGAAGGCTATTGACTGTCATCAGAACATTGTCTGAATTGGTACATCCATTGCCATCGGTATACGTATACGCAACAAGGTGAATCCCCATTCCTGCACTACTAGGAGTGAAGACACCTCCACTCACCCCAGGACCACTCAATGCTCCTCCATTTGGCGCAACATTAAAGGCAATCGCTGGATCATTTATACAACTCACCGAATCAGCCACACTCAACAATACTGCAGGAAGGGGATTGATGGTATATAATGCTTGGGTCGGGGCACTTTCACATCCATTAACAGATGCTGTGACATAGTAATCTTCGACTTGTGCGACAAAGCTGGAAAGTCCTACCGTAAATGTAGTACCAAGCCCTAGTAAGGTATCTCTATTTCCATCTGCATACCAAGTCAGGTTAGTTCCTGAACCAAATAATGGGAGGATACTTTCTCCTTGGCATATCTCGACATTAGATGCATTTGGAGGGCTAGGGAGAGCCTGAACGCTTATCGTCACACTATCAGCTAAGCTTTCACAATTTCCTACTGTTTGGGTTGCATAGAAAGTAGTAATTGAAGGATCATTGGAATCAAGCCCAAGGTTAAGCATGCTAATAGAATCCCCTTGTATCACAAAATTTATCAGATCTCGATCTAGATACCATCTGATGGTTGCGCTATCTCCTCCTATTGCATAAACACTCCCTAGCGTAGCTCCTTGACAATAGAAATTAGCATCTGCTAATACAATAGGAGCAATTGGCGTTTCGGAAGCAATAACCTCTACTGAATCCAATAGACTAAAGCAACTTCCGTCATTTTGGGAGGCATATATAAACTGTGATCCCAATAAAAGATCCGTATCAGTCAATCGCAGAGAATCTCCTGTACCCATAATCGAATCATTGGCATTAAACCATTGTATATTTGTACCCACCGCACTTAGCACCAGCGTATCCATTCTACCAGAGCAAAATAAAGCGTTGGATGGACTCAGCACAGGAGGGGTAGGAACAGTGCCCAGAATAGATAGGTTAGCAAGAATATCTTCTGTATTAACCAATAGCAGATTAGAGGAAATTCCTCGAATAATAGCACTTCCCCCTGCTCTAAAGATATTGGCTGTAGATCCTACCGATTGACTCGTATCCGCCTTTATCTGTAAACCATAAATTTTCAGCACGTCTCCTGGACTAGCGACTGTATGGTCATATGATATCGCTATCTGTGTAGAGCTGATAACCGAGAACTGTAAAACTAGCCCATCCCCTCCTGAAGTAGTTGAAGACGCACCTCCCACTCCTGGAAGGAATTCATATCCTTGGCTTATTCCTAATAAAAGGGTTTGATTGGTACCCAACCCAAAGCCTGCCCCTTGCGGATCACTGATTCGCAAAGTATCAATTTCAATATAGTCTCCTCCTGAGCATAAGGAAGCACTAACTGTATCAATTGTCACAGGGATGTATTCCACAGCCCCAATATCTCGAAGGCTACCTCGTTGAAATCCTCTTTGGTCTATCTCAGGAGTCCCTGAAATCTTATCTATCAATGGACTTCCCCTCAAAGGATGGTAGGTAGGCGTAAAACCTCCATTAACAGTTGAGATCGCTTCAAGCATTGGATCAGCTACTAAAGAATCACTGCTTTGGTATCCAATTGGCGTTCCTTCCGCTGCAAATATGAAGTTATGTCCCACAGAAGTAACCACATCCGCAGCATAAATATCTTGGTAGTCTCCATCCGCAAGCCCACCAAAGAATACAGAATTCCCAACAAATCCACCTCCTCCATAAAAAACACCACCTCCAATGCTATCAGCGACATTATCAATCAATGTAGAATGTATAATATCCAATGTATTAAGGGCACTATCGTAAATAGCACCACCAAACAAGCTAGCCGTATTTTGGCTAAATGTAGAATTCTTCACTAAACTCTGTGTCTGCACGCCCCCCATATATATTGCGCCTCCTGCAGTAGCCCGATTATCTAGGAAACTGACTCCTTCAATAACCATGTTTCCTGCACTGTATACAGCTCCTCCTCTAACCGCAAACCCATCTTTTAGGGTTAAATTCTTCAAATTAATCGTTGCATCCGAAGTAACCTGAAGGATTTGTCTGCTCCCTCCCCCATTCAACTCCAAAAAGGGTCTATCTTGCGCATCAATCAAGAGGTTTTTATCTAAAACAACAGGTTCAGATAATAAAATAGGAGAATCTAATGAACCATCAAAGAAGATAGAATCTCCTGGGCAGGCCTCTAGTACCGTAGCACGCAAACTACCTGTACCATCATTAAAGGAAGAGGTTACCCAACGAACGGAACGTATATTGGCTTGGTATGAGCCTATATCGGTAGGGGTTTCACGGCTTATTCCTCTTTGATCCTCTCCTAGCCCCAGTGCATCTCCTGCCTGTGACGCAGGACTCGCACATAATAGTGCATGTGTTTCTGTTACCCCCCCGTTCTCTTGCAAAGCCCCCAAAATAGGGTCTATAGGACTCTGGGAAGATCCAAAGAGATCCCCCGTTCCTCCCGAGATTGTTAAGAGGTTTGCATCCCCTATCAAGTTATACCCAAGAGAGGTATTCGTCCCATCTAAGAACACATCTGCTCGGGCTACCGCTTGATTTCTTGCCACAATCGTATTTCCTAGTTCCACATCCCCTGAAGCATACATCCCCGCCCCTGTAGAAGATATATTAAATGCAATGGTATTGCTCAAGCTTCTAAAACGCCCCATTGCAACATGCATAATTCCGCCTCCTTGTATGAATGCTTGATTCTCCGAAAGGGTACTATTCTGCACGTGGAGGATTCCTGGAAACGCATCTGCCTCCGTTGCTGTACCCGTCATATAGACACCTCCCCCATACTCACTTGCCACATTGTTATTGAGGGTTGATTGAATGATGGTAAGTTCTTCACTTGCATATATCCCCGCCCCTCTTTTGGCGAGGTTGAATCGAATCGCACTTCCTTCCATCATAACTGTTCCTTCCGAATAAATTGCCCCTCCTAAAGAGTCCGCTTGATTATTTTCAAATACACTCAACTCAATATCTAGGTCAGCCGTATCGGTCACATATATTGCCCCTCCCAACTCGCTTCTATTGTTAGAAAAAGCACAGCTTAAGATAGTCGTATTTTCCCGTATGATACCTGCCCCCCCATTGCCATCCATATTGATTCCTCCAAAGAAGTGGAGGTTTGCGATTGTAGCAGGCGCAGCAATATCGAATAGAGGAAATGAATCTGAGGCAGTAACAAACAGGCTATCTTTTCCTAGTCCTTGTATGAATACAGATTTGTCAATAAGTAAGGTATTATCCAACGTTAAGGTATCTCCTACCAATAGAGGGTCAAACAAGATCGTATCGCCTGCAATGGCATTCATAATGGCGAAGCTTAATGAACCTTCTACGCCATCTAAGGAGGAGAATACAAGCAATTGGGTTTCAGATTGGCGTTCAAACGCTCCAATATCGGATTGGCCAAATCTACCGAATCCTCGTTGATCACTAGTAGGAGCTACGCCATCAGTCCCTGCATTGAGTGCAGGACTACCCGCTTTTAATTGAACCGTATGAATCCCTCCCCCGTAGTCATCTAATGAATCGACCAAAGCATCCACTACATTCGTTGGATTTCCGAGGATGTCTCCTGCACCTACGACCATATTTGCTCCAGTTGTATCAGAAACGAGGTTTGTTCCAAGCGACCATACATTTCCACCAGCATTGAAGATATTGCGTTCTTCTGTCATGTAGCGATTCTCCGCAATCAATGTATTAACCATTTTAAGGGTAGCCGCAGAATCTACATAGATTCCTGTCCCTGGTTGGTCTACAGCAAATGTATGGTCTGTAATTGTGACATTCGTGAGGGTTACCGTATCACCTTCTATATAGATGGCTCCGCCTACTATACTGTCTTGGAAATAGTTTTGGCTGATAGTTACATTCTCCAAACTTGTAGAACCATTGACATAGATTGCTCCTCCCCCATTCCATACACTGTTATCCACTTGCTCTATCGTAGCATTTTCTAATAGAAGGGTTCCTTCATTCACTATACAGGCTCCCCGTACGTCTGCTCCATTCCTCCCATAAAAATGGATATTCTCTAAGGACGCGGTTCCTCCTACAGCATTAAAAATAGCCCCTCCCCTAGTAGCCCAATTATTGACAAAGGAGGCCTCTGTTATCACTAGATTAGCACCTGAAGCATTATAGATTCCTCCCCCATTACTACCCGCATAACACGACGATATCTTCCCCGATTGAAAGTAGACTGTGCCTTCATTATGGATAGCCGCTCCAGAACTCGAAGTACAAGGCGATTGATTCTCAGGAGCGAACCCGCCCTGAGGAAAACCAGAGACATTATCGGCATTTATTAAATCAAGGTAAAAAACCTTAAATACAACCCCAGCCACCACTGAAAATAAATGACTACTTCCCCCTCCGCTAATTGCCATCGGGTCTAAGCCCTCAATTCCCATAAGGGTTATATCCTTATCAATCGCCACACAAGCATTCAAAATAATCACTGCCCCTTCTAAACTAGGGTCAAAGAAAATCGTATCGCCACTACTTACATCGGATATCACTTGCGGTAAAGAACCCGCTCCACTATTATTGGTATTGAATACAATATTGTAAAAGACATCATCATCTTCGAATGCACCAATATCGGGGGCATCGACAAATGATATGCCTCGTTGGTCTGTTATTTCAGTGAGAGAAGCGGCATTTCCCGCATTAGTAGCAGGGCTTCCAACCAACAATTCATGTGTTAAGGTATTTCCTCCATTATCTTGTAGAGGGCCTAGTAAAGGGTCAGTGGGACTAGCGTCTGTACCAACCATGTCACTTAATGTAGGTGCCCATATGCTCCCATCAGATGTCCCAATGAGGTTATAGCCAAATGAACTCAGTTGGCCTGATGCTCCCAGAAATAGGTCTTCCCCTATAGCATTAGAAGTATTTCCTGCAAGGATAACATGCGTCATAACCACGAGGGCATTTATATATATCCCTCCTCCATTCCCTTGACTTGTATTTGCAGTAATGGTATTTGAAGTAAGGGATGAAATAAGGGGAACGCCTCCAAATCCTACCGCAAAATATACTCCCCCTCCTTCTGCACTTGCACTATTCCCACTAATGGTACTTGAGCTTATTCCACCCGCTCCATTCGTCCAAATTCCTCCACCTGCTTGATCCGCTTGGTTATTGCTAAAGGTACACCTCAAAATATTATAACCCAGGCCATTTATATAGACTCCTCCCCCATTACCTCCAGAAGCGAGGTTATCCCTGATAGAACACTCCTCTAATGTAAGCGAGGGATTAATCCCCCCAAATGAGAACCACTCATAGTAGATCCCCCCTCCATTTCTCCCCGCTTCATTCACCTTAAGCGTTGAATTTGTAAAGGTGGCCCCTCCTCCATTACCTGCTAGATAAACCGCTCCCCCATCAAAAAGGGCTGTATTATCGATAAAGGAACAGTTTGTAAAGGTGATAGGGTCAATTAGCAAAGTTGCATACACTGCTCCTCCCTTGGCTGCTGAATTACCGTAGAACTGACATGTATTAAACGATACATTCCCCCCATCAATGTAGATTGCTCCTCCTTGTAGCCCCATGCTCGCAGTAAACGAACAACTATCAAACGAAACAATACTTTGGCCAATACTTATGGCTCCTCCATCTGAACTATTTGCTGTTCCCTCTATGACAAGATTCGAAAAAGAGACTGTGTATCCTGCATCAATTGAAAAGACTCTCACTCCTCCTCCTCTTAACACGATTGAGTCGCCACTCGTTGGAACAGGACCTATAATCGCAAGATCCTTATCTATAGGTATTTCTGACGCTGAAGAGATAACCGTATTATATAGGCTGGTTGAAAATACAATTGTATCGCCAGGTGAAGCCGTTCCAACGGCTTCTCTTAACGTGCCCGTTCCAGATGAAGTGCCACTTGTAACGGTAATAGTTGCAGAGAAGGAAGTGTAAGGATTGGATACAAGAATGAGAATACACGAAAGGGTACAAAGCTTACGGAAAAGTCCTTGCATAATATTGAGAAATGAGAGTTGTCAAATACCTAATAAAAAAGAATAGAAAATCACCTAAAAGATGATTGCCCCATTGCTATCTGTTTTGATGATAAACATAGTTCGAGAATTGAACTCGAATGTGAATGCTCCTCCTGTAAGAGCGAAGCCTCCCTCCTTTGTTTCAATCACCTCTGAACATATACTCCGCCCTACCGTTTGTCCATGGGTTTGTTGCCATACTTGAGACCCATCGGCGGAGAGTTTACGCAAGAATATCTTAAAGCCAGATGTAGAGTCCCCATCAATGCCTCCTGCAACCACAATTGACCCATCACTTATTTCCTTTACGCTATTTGCAATCCCTCCCCCATCTGCATTTGTTATAAGGGTATTTTGCCACAGTACTTCGCCCGCCTGATCAAGTCGCATTAATATAACGCTTCTATTTTCTGCTGAGTCGGTTACTTGAGCCGTTAAGAGGAAACCTCCATCTGCGGTTGTTGATAAGGTGGTAGCAACTTCTCCATCCGTATCTCCATAAAATTTCGCATCCATAATTCCGCCCCTACTTGTTGTTTCCATAAGGATGATATTCGAACGGCTTTGGCCTGCTTCTGAAAGGCTGGTTGTTCCTAGGATGACATATGACTCATCAGATCGTTGGAATAAGGATGCCCCAAAGTCATCCCCTGCAAATCCAAATATCTCCTCCCACACTAGGTTTCCATCCTTATCTAGCTTAATCATATACATATCATGAAAATCTAGCAGGGGGTTATAGTCATGATTAGATTTAGGCTCGACATTAGTTGTTTGACCAATAAGAGCAAACCCGCTATCACTTGTCACCTGCAAATCATATATGATTTCATCCGTTCCTTCGAAACCATGGGTCTTTTCCCAGATTATAGCTCCCATATCATCCAGTTTCATTGCAAACGCCTCTTTATCGCCTAGGCTAGAGATTGCAAATCCACTGATGATAAGCCCCCCATCTAAGGTCTCATGGATGGTATGGGCAACCTCATTTAGGTCGCTATTCCCATGCCGAACCCTCCAAATTTCATTTCCACCTGCGTCTGTACGCACTACATAGATATCATCTTGCAAGCCAATCTCACTTGATCCTACTACGACATAACCCGAATCAGACATTTGTATAATGCCATTTCCTTCTTGGTCACTTGCCCCCCCATAGAATTTCACAAAGACCTCACTTTTAGAAGGAGCGAGAGCGGTTCTATTACATGATATACATACAATGAGTGATCCTATAGCAAGGAGGAATATATAACGTAAGGTAAAGGAATTCATAAGCAATTCTTAATCTAGTCTAATACTCGGTTCGGTATCGCTTCTTTCTCTTAGGGATATGAATGGAACGCAAATAGCCTAAAGATATGCCATATGTAAACAATCGGAAGTCACTATCCACATAGCTATATTCATATAACAATGTCGGATCACTATATCTTTTCCGCCAGTCTACAACATTATTAAGCCCAATTGTTGCACGGAACTCAAAGGTCAGGAAGTCGACTCCCAATTTATATCGAAAGCCTCCCCCTCCAACTGCATTATACGTAATGGGGTTACGTAGGCTTGTCATATCGACCAATGTGGCCGTTACCTTTTCATTGGGGGGCGTTTGGATGCTGACCTCCGTTCCAATTGCCTTAACGAGATAATTGAAGGAGAGTCCTCCATAAACATAGGGTTGAAGCTTCCATTTATTTTTGATGCCCAATGTATACATAAGGGTAACAGGAACTTCTATTGTATGATGGATTTGTTTGAGGCCTACAATGCTGATGGTGTCTGTTATGATACCTATAGTAGACGTATTCAGGATGCTATCCCCATACCCATAGCTACGCCCAAGGTAATACGCTCCTACCCCTATATCAAAGCTTCCTAATACTGGAAAGGAGACGGTACCTCCAGTCATTGTTCCGATTCTCCCTCCATACTCTCCTAGTGCCTCAGATTCATCTTCAACTGTGTAATGCGTCATGACATCGACTACACTTATATTGATACCACTGGAGATGTTTACCCGCATGACAGGTCGTGTACGAAATGAGTTATATAAATAAAGCACCTCGGGGGCATCTATGGTAGGATCAAAGTTGTATTCAGGCTCAAGCTTCAGGAGAGACTCCATAGCAAACTCTGCACTTGCCTCTTGGTCTTGGAACAAATATACATCCAATAGGAGCCGATAGGCCATTATCTCCTCTTGTCGAGAGAAGCCCCCATACTCTAAACATTCACTCAACATCAAGGGAATACGCTCAATCTTTCCCGCCTCGAATGCTCGCTGTGCATTTTTCAATGTTTTTGAACATTGGGCAAGCCCTGTAAGAGGAAAGATACACAAAGAGGCAAGTAAGAATACAAGGGAAGTATATATACACTTCATAGACAGCCTAAATTAAAGAGGAAAACACACGAAAAGCCCCTCGAATCAGCCTCAATCACACAATACAAGTACATAGATTTATTCACAAGTAGGGGCGTAAGGAGGATCAGCCCCTATATACTTAAGCCATTCACGTTCTGTCAGATTTCGTTTCAATTGGCCACAGATTTTATCTGCCATAACCGACACATCTGTAGGCCAACGCTTCGTTATTCCGTCCTTGTACCCCACTATTACCCATTCTCCATCCTCGGAGAAAGCCACAGACATGACCCAATCGTGCTCATCTCGTAGAATCAGCGGTGATTTACCTCGGCCTGCGATATTTTGGTTGTCATATAAGGACCATACCCTTACCGTTCCATCATAACTAGCCGTAGCCATCAAACGATTGTCTCTACTAAAGGCAATGTCGGATATACGTGCCTTATGCCCATACAAATCCTCCGCTCCTCCTTTGTTCCGATCCCAGATATACAATACCCCTTCTCTATCGCCCGCAGCAAGAAAACGCCCATCATGGCTATATTCAATTGAGAGAATCTGGCTTTGGGACTTATGAAACAACTCGATCTCCTCTCCTGTTTCGATGTCCCAAGTCTTGACATGTCCATGTCTTGTCCCTCCTGCCACCTCAAACTCATCGGGGCTAAGGGCAAGGCTCATCACATCAGAAGAGACAAATGCAAGGGTGTCACATGTACCAAAGTTGCAGTATTGTAGGGTATTGTCAGATCCTGCTGAAATAAAATGCTGGTTATCCTTGAGGAAGGCCACATCCCAAATAGGTGCTTTGGCATGAGGCTTTAGTTCAATGGCGTCACTCTCGGGATTGTCCAAATCAAATATCCGAACAATTGGGGAGGAGCTTGTGCTGATAAGCCATCGGTCATCTGTACTGATAGACAGCACCCTTTGAACAACACTACGAGCCGAAACTTCTTGATACGGTATCGCATCCTCCTCAGACAAAACATCCCATTTCAATAAGCGGCCATCACTACCTGTGGTATAGAAATGAGATCCATCTTTTGATACTGCAATCGAACGTACCGATCCAGAGTGACCTCGTGCCTCTTGGAACATCTCCTTTTCCTTTCCAGAAAGGGCTTCGTATAGTCCTCCATAGATACTCGGATCATAAGGATTTCCACTATACGCCTCATTGAAGATATAGGCTTGTTTGGCGAGTAAAGCACGTGTAGCAGTATCTTCAATTTGGAGGGACTTCACAGCCAAGGATTGGGCAAGTGACAACATGTGGAGGCGGCGATTCTTTTGTTCTTCCTCCTCTGCAAGCTTCTTGGCATCTTCCGCTTGTATCCGCAAGTCATCTGCTTTCTTACGAGCCGTCTCCGCCTGCTCACGTAGCTCATCTGCCTTCTTGCGAGCTGCTTCAGCCTTTTCGGCATTCTGTTGGGCTTTTTCGGCTTCTTCTGCGGCTCTTTTGGCTTCCTCCTCTGCTCGTTTGGCCTCTTCCTCTGCCCTTTGTGCCTCATCTTCTGCACGAGTTGCTTCTTCCTCTGCCCGCTTTGCCTCAGATGCTGCCTTTTCGGCCTCCTTATCTGCACGAGCTCGTTCTTGCAAGGCCAATTCACGCTGGGCAATGGCATCGGCTCGTTCTCTAGCGGCAAGCTTCTCATTCTCCTTTGCACGTTTCTCACTAGCCACCGCTTTTCGGCGTTGTACCTCTGCCACTACCGCTATGCTTGCTAGAATGACGATTACCCCGACTACCGTTATAATCCCAATCAGCCATCTTCTCCAAATAGCAAAACGGCTCTTACGAATAAACTGGTGTTCTTCTGGCGACAATGCGACTTGGTCTAGATATACCCCTATATACTCTAGATCCTTCTGGGTCAATAGCACTCCTTGCGCCAAATAGTAGGCGTAACGCTCCTTAATGAAACGTTCTACCTTCCGTCTTGCCTTTTCTTCGGAAGACACTTTCGCAAACACGCGAGACGCTAAAGAATCATGAGATAGCTCAAATATCATGTTCGGCTAATTAATTACGCGTATACCCGAAGGGTTATTCTAGTTGTCTTAAGATTCGACGTTCATGAAATCGTTTGATACAAAAGTCAATATCCTCAGGGGTAATGTTTTTACTCTTGAACAAGTACTGTTTCACCGCATCTACATTTGTTGCCCGATTGGTTCCATTATCTGAGACAAAGACGAAAAGGACTTGCAAAGGCACTTCCTTCTTGCCCAATTCCTTCTCTATCTCTTCCAATTGTTCATCCAAGAAATCAGCCAGTACATCCTCTAGTTCTCCCACCTCTGCAATAAGAGGCGGATCAAAACGGATACGACGGTTCTCCTGCTTACTTGCCACTCGACGCTTGGCATCCTGTCGGTAGAGACGATCCATATATACTTGGAGATTGGTCAAATCCACTCCCGACTTTTTGTCTGTCAATTGGTCGAGAATAAGGTCTACCGTTTGTTCGGGTTTGAGGATATCAATATCAAAGGCTGATGCAGTCCCCTCGACCACCTCCTTCAGGTTGGCGCGGTTCATCTTTTCCACTCGAAAGCGGTTGTCGAATAAAGTAGGGATGATTTCCTCATATTCGGAGAGGTATGCGATATACTCCTCTCGCATACTAATGATAATTTTACATTGATGGTTGGCCGCTAACAGTTCCGATAAGGCCTTAAAGAAGGCTGTTTGTTCCTCCTTATCACCCAGAATAAAGATTTCTTCAAACTGATCGAATATCAAAAAGATTGGCACATAGAAATCTAGGTAAAGAGAGTGCATCGCTTTTGCAAGGCTATAGCTCTCTGGGATTTCCGTTTCGGCATGGTATCGAATCTCACGGTGCAAAGCATCAAGCATACTTCCTCTCCTCCGAACGAAGATTGCATACCAGTCTGTTTCAGCAAACTTATTGCCGAGCCCACAATTGATCAAACTCGTCTTTCCTGTACCTGATGCTCCATATAGCAGGATCAAGTTTGTTTTAAACACCTTTTCATACAGGATATTGGTCTCGGTTTTCCTACCGAAGAATATATCTCGATCATCTTTTGTGTAAGCATCTAAAAATTTAAATGGACTCTGATGCATAGTTTCATTGCTATATGTTTGATACTTCCGAGCGATTCATACATAACCATAAAAGTTGCTATCCTCATACACCAAGGCAAAAGTTCTTATACCCTAGGGGAAGCATCAATATTCCATATCTTCTGTAAACACTTCGAACTGTCGTTCTAATAAATCATTAAGCAGAGGGGTATCTTCACAATCTGTATTCAATTGATCCTCTGGCTTGTCTAAAGATTCATAGATGCTATGATCTACGAAGAGGTATTGGTAGTCATAGTCATCCTTATAGGCCAATATATAGATATGAGGAGGGGTATCTTCCTCCCGTCTAAAGGCATTCTTATCTACTAAGAAAGGGGAGATATTCAAATACTCTCTCATATCACCACTTTTAACGATGATAATAGAATGACTATCTGTAAATATCTTCAATTTTCTTTGAATTTCAGAGAGCAATCCTGAGTCGGATGCATTCAAGAAACCCATTTGGTGGGCGAATTGGGGCGTTTCCATCTTGGGGCGGAAGATGGCAATATCTTTTACCGTAATCAATTGGTACTTGGCCAAGAAAGCAAGTCTCTTCAACCAGACCGATAAACAAAACTCCGTCTCATTACACAACTGTCTGAGAGTAGCCTTATCATCTCCCAACTGATTCTCATTTACCTGTTTACGTACAGACTCCAAGAACTTATACGCATCATAGATATCCCCTTCATCTTTCAGGAGTTTGAAGATAGAAGTAAACTCCTCAATAAAGAATTCCACATTCTCCTCTTCCATTGTCTCCCCAAGTTTTTGGATGAGTTTCACATAGTCAAAGGAAGTATAGGTTTTCTTATCTTCGGGCAATATCCTAGAGAAATCTTCTGCAAGGTCTACCATCTGTTGAGACACCTCGTCCCAAAGTTGAGAGAGGAGGATATAGGCAGCAAATTGGGTGCAAACGACATAGGTTCCGATCAGTTGTCGGATTCGTAGGGCACCTGGCCGCTTCATTTCGCCCCGCTTCACGAATAGGATTCGGAGTTGGGCACCAATAGGCCACGGGAAATTCTCGATAATGACCCCGGGCAACTCTCGTGGGTCTTTTTCGACCCCAAATCTATCATACAATTGGCTGGAAATCGCCTTATTGTACTTGACCATCTCATCTAAGACAGTCAATATATATTCATTTGCGCGGTATCGTTCCTTAATGAACTCTCCAAACCCTTGCGGGAGTTGGATTCGGCTATAGTCGGGCAATGTCCATTCGAGTACGTCTTCGAATTCGGGATTGACATATAGCCCCCAAGGCAATTCATTCTTGCGCTTGGGTTGTCCTCTCCACTTCAGGCCTCGGTATACCTTGAAGGGTCTTGCCCCTCCATATTTGGTTTGGATGAAGGCCGATGCACTCTTAAAGGATTGGGCGATTGTATGGTTCTTGGTAAGGCTTTGGTAGAACTGTCGGGCAAACTCCATTGCCATAGAATCATTGATAGGCACGGTAGTCGCAATCACCGCTTTCACCCCTAAATCAATCAAACGCTCCACTTGCCCTTTGGTTGAGCATCCGTTTAGGAATACCAGTTGGAGTTCTTCCTGCTGAGAGAACAATTCTGCAAGCCCACTTGCATTTGCCTCTGCCCCTTCCAATCGAAGATGCGTTCCACTAGCATGGCCTGCATAGTGGAAGATTGCCACCCTATCCTTAAAGCGGTTAAAGCCAAAGAAGATGTCATCAATATCAGCACTCTCACGGCTATACACTTCAATTGCTTGCTTATCATGTAGGGTATATAGCAAACGATCTAGCATACGTGCCTCACGCTTCAACATCGCAAGATGCTCATCATTATCATTGGCAAACGAAAGAAATATAACAGGTCGATTGGCCATTCGGCTATACGTTTCGTGGGTGACTCTTATCAAAAAGGCAAATCAATCTATTGGATTGTTTATTCCTTTAACGCAGATATTCCTTCAAAGGCGATACTAATCTTCACAGATACTAACATCTAGTAGCCAGATTATATACTACAAATTAATAATTATTTCTTCTTTTACAATCAATCGTATATAATAATACTATTTTGGGAGTAAATTGCCTGTGTTAGAATAACTGTTTCTCTGTTATACTATACCCAAATAGGGGAAATCGTTACCCCCTGATGGGAAATATTTTGCTAAAATCAAAGCTTCAACCACTGAATATCTTTCTGTGCTCGTTGATAATCTTCAGGTTTCCCTACATCCAACCAATAGTCTAAAATTGGGAAACTCACGAGCTTAAGGCCTCTATCAATCACCCTTTGGATTAAGTCTGTTGCGTCAAAGCGTTCATCTGCGGGGATTAGGTGAAGGAGTTCTCGTTTGATGAGGTAGATACCCGCATTGACAAAGTAAGTAATATTGGGTTTTTCGCGTAGCTCATGTACCTCATTCGCATCATTGGTTTCTAGTACCCCAAAAGGGATGCTTACGGTATAAGGCACCGTGGCGACCGCCATATCCGCATCCGACTGTATATAAGAAAGGTAAAAGGCTTCAAAGTCAATGGTTGTGAGGAGATCCGCATTCATGACAAGGATATGCGGGTGCTTAAAGTCATCAATAAGGCGCAAAGCTCCTGCTGTGCCTAGCGGGCGATCTTCATAGACATATTGGAGTCGAACCCCTCGTTCTGTGCCATCTCCGAGGTAGTCCGATATTTGGTCGGCAAGGTAATGCACAGAGACATATACACGATGAATCCCAAAGCGTTTCAATCGGTCTATATTCGCCTCTAGTAGGGGGCGTCCTCCTACTTTAAGCATGGGCTTTGGCACTTGTTCTGTGAGGGGAGATAGGCGTTGGCCGCGTCCTCCTGCCATGATAACAGCATCTAGGGGGAGCAATGCGAGGCAGTTACGAAGGTCTAGGATTCGGCGAATCTTCCCTTTTTCATCCAAGACAGGAATCCAATGGATACATTGTGCGCGTAGAGATTGGATAGATAAGTATTCTTGATAGCCTTCAACGATACTAAATACGTCTGTTTTCATAAAATGCCGAACTGCATCCCCCAATTCAAATCCCTTTACCAATCCTCCTCTTACATCCTCATCTTGAAAGGTTCCGAGGAAATGCCCTTCCTCATCTACGACAAACAATACAGGTACACCAAATGATGATGCCCTGCTAAGACATGCTAAGGCCTCTGAAACGGCGGTTGTATGATGTATAATACTATGCAAGCTCTCTGTGTATCAAAAAGTATGAATAGGTTGCGAAGTATGTGCTTTTGTCACGTCTAAGAGAAGATAATGGCAATTGAGCACCTTCTCCATAGGTTTATCTCAAGAATCTTGACGATGCTCGTAATATATTACCTTACCTACCCCACCCTTTCCGAGGCGTTGAGACATCCCTGCAAGCCTCTCCCTTACACACGCACGCTCTTCCTCTATATATTCAACCTATACAAAAAACGATCAAACAAGCTATTTTCCTACGGCAAAGTTATAGATTTTCAAATAATAATTCCCATACACAACATTTTCATAATCTTACCTTCATAATACTCAACAACTTGGTGGGGAAACCTACGAATTTGCAGCCCTACTCAACCCAAACAATCCCTTGCACGTTTTTAGCAAAAACCGCAAACGAAAATGTAAGAAATCTCCTTATTTTTAAAAATAAACTTTGATCCATTAAAAAAGCATAGTAATATTCAAAAGAAGCCATTTGGCATTATATAAACCACAAACCCCCAATAAGTAATCTTATAAATAATATGAAAAAAGGTACCGAAAGATTTTTACTATTTCTCGCTGGTGCAGCAGGCATTGGTTCGTTTTTCCTTCCTTTCTTTGACCTTAGTGCCTTTTCTGAAGGTACACAAGCAGGCGGGTATATTTATGTACAAGAGGCATTGAACTCCTTTGGGGTTGCAGGCTTCGAAGGGGCAAACGCTATGGGAAGTATGCTCTCGTCTATCCAAAATGATTTACAAGGCGGAAAGGATTACCTAGAAATTGCAGGGCTAGCCTTTATCCTTATTGGCCCTATTGTATATTTACTTCTCTCATTGGGTTATCTGATCAGGTCTATCTCAGGCAAATCATACAAAAGAGGAACTGGCTACAACTTTATCTATCCCCTCGTATCTTTTGGGATTCTCTATTGGTTAAGCTCTTCTGGAGACTTGCTTGCACCTAGCGGAAGCGTAAACTTCTTTACGAGTGCAGGACTCGGGTTTTGGGTAGCATTCGCTGCGGTATTTGTAGCAGGATTCTCCTTGGCATTATCGGATGATGTGTAAATATTGTCCTTGTTGAGCTTCTCTTAATGCCCTCTCAAAGGCCTTAAATCGAATAAAAACCGAAAAATAACGCATATTGGGTAAGCTGTGTAAATTAGCACAAAAAATGCCTCCTGATTATCAATGACTTAGCCTTTAGAGAAGGCGAACAGGTAAAATGTATAGGGTGAGACCTCCATGTGCCCACTTTGCACGGTAAAATGCACAAGGTGAGACCTCCATGTGCCCACTTTACACGGTAAAATGCATAAAGTGAGACCTCCATGTGCCCATTTTGCATGGTAAAATGCATAAAGTGAGACCTCCATGTGCCCATTTTGCACGGTAAAATGTATAAGGTGAGACCTCCATGTGCCCATTTTGCATGGTAAAATGTATAAGGTGAGACCTCCATGTGCCTATTTTACCCGTCGAGCTGGGTACATGGAGGTCTCGCCCTCTGTATTTTACACGTTGAGGCGATTAACCAGCAATATATAGGGAGTATTATGCCTAGGCTGAGACGGGCAAACTTGTATGAATATGTCCTACGATTTGCCGCTCATTCTATAAGAGGTGCAAGCTTAGATTAGCTATTCGCGCTGGCATTCACCCAATCCCTTGCTTGTAATAGGGCAATGGTTTCGGCTTCTTTGCTATGAGGTTCAGGTTGGTAGTTGTATGTCCAACTTGCGAGAGGAGGCATAGACATAAGGATAGATTCGATGCGCCCCCCTGTATCTAAGCCGAATTTGGTTCCGCGGTCATATACCAAATTGAATTCGACATATCGGGAGCGTCTGAACAATTGGAAGGCCTTTTCCTTTTCTCCAAAGGGTTCATGTATTCGTCTACTGGCAATAGGCAAATAGGCTTTCAAAAAAGCATCCCCTACCCCTTGTACAAACTGAAAGTATTGTTCTACCTCCTCCATTGTCTTTGACTTAAGATGATCAAAGAACAATCCGCCAACCCCCCGCATTTCCTTTCGGTGTTTGATATAGAAGTAACGATCGCACCAAGCCTTGAATTTAGGGTAATATTCTGGTGAGAAGCGGTCGCAGGTCGCTTTAAGCACCGAATGAAAGTGATGGGCATCTTCTTTTTCTACATAAATAGGCGTCAGATCCATTCCTCCCCCAAACCAATTGGTACCATCTTCCATTTGGAAGTATCGAACATTGAAGTGAACAATAGGAACCCGAGGGCTGTGCGGATGCAAAACGATAGATACCCCGCTTGCATCGAAGTGTAAGCCCTCACCTAGTCCGAGTTTTTGGGTGATGACATCGGGCATTCGGCCATGTACATGTGAGAAGTTCACGCCCCCTTTTTCGAATACGGCTCCATTTTCTATGATACGGGTGCGCCCTCCACCGCCATCTGCTCGTATCCACAGATCCTCCCGAAACTTTCCTTTGCCATCCAAACCCTCCAAGCCTGCACAGATGGAGTCCTGAAGCCCCTTAAAATATCCCACAATCTCTTGCAACTTCGACGATGTCATAATACCTACCTACTTATTAGAAGAATTTACCTAAAAGAATTATTGCCACAAATCTACAGCCTATTCTCATAACAGAAAAATCCCCTTTTACACTTGCATTATACCCGCGCCTTTCCTTACTTATACCCTTATACGTAAACAAAAACGACCCATCAAACATGAACGCTTCCCGCAACTTATATGCGCTCATCGTCGGGATTAACGAATATCCTATTCCTTCACACCGCCTAAAGGGCTGTGTAAACGATGCGAGAGCCATTAAACAATTCCTAGAAACACGAGTCGATCGGAACGAATTTAGGCTAGACATCAAAACCTTATTTGATAGCCAAGCGACTCGTCTAAACATCATCCGCGAATTCGAAGAGCATCTCGGGCAAGCACAGGAAAATGATGTGGTTTTCTTTTACTATAGTGGGCATGGATCTCAGGAGCCTGCACATGAGGCCTTCTGGCACCTAGAGCCTGACCATATGAATGAGACCCTCGTATGCTGGGATAGCCGAATTGAGGACGGCATGGACTTAGCCGATAAGGAGCTATCGACCTTGATTGAGATGGTGTCTATGAACAATCCCCATGTGATTATCATCTTCGATTGCTGTAATTCAGGCTCAGGATCCCGAGACATCAATGATGCTCTCTCAGAGGAGCCCGAGCTAGAGGATACCCTTGCACGTATGGTACAACGCATGGATGGTACAGCTGATACGTATAAGAATCCTCGTGCCCTTGATTCCTATATCCTCCCAGAGAATGCAGACATCGAACGAGCCGCTATCTCTACGGCTGAGAACGATATGCTCATCATTCCTGAGACTGTACACATTGCCTTAGCGGCAAGTCGCTCGGATCAAACGGCCAAGGAAACCTCTATTCGGGGACAAAGACGCGGGATTTTCACCTACTCTCTCCTCGAAATCCTCAACAATGAAGCACATAATATCACCTATGCCGACTTGATGCGTCGGGTGCGTTCTAAGGTGACCAACCGAATCCATGAGCAAGATCCGCAGTTGGAATCTTATGGTCGGGCAGATATACATTCCCTCTTCCTTGGTGGGGCTTCTAAGCCCAAGCCGAGATACCACTTCCTTTCCTATGATAAAACGGCAAGTTCGTGGTCGGTAGATGTAGGGCAAGTTCATGGAGTGAAGGCAGGGAACGGACAAAATACCACTATCTTCGCGATATTCCCTATGAGTGCAGATGAACAGGCAATGAAGAACCTTCAGAATGCAGAGGGATATGCATATGTATATGAAGCATTACCTGATAAGTCTTATGTATCTCTTGAAATGTGGAATCCCCCTAGAACAACCGCCTCTTTCAAGGTCATTATTACGAGTATTCCTATAGAACCCCTCAACGTATTCCTCGTAGGAGACGAGGCAGGGATTCGGTTCTTACAAACAGAGATTCGTAATGCTGCTCAGATAGGTACCCAAGAAGAGAAGGTCATCATTGTCAATAACATTACGGATGCAACTTATACGGTATTGGCTAAGGACAACCAATATACCATTGCCCGTAGCTCTGATGATGCGCGGACTCCTTTGGTAGAGCAAGTTCCTGGTTATTCGTATGCAAGTGCCGAGAAGATTACTTCCTTCTTAGAGCGTATGGCTAAGTGGGAGAAGATTCTCTCCTTAGACAATCCTGCAAGCACCCTTCCTTCTAATACCGTAGAGATACAAATCTTCCAACAATTGCATACAGGAGACGAAGTACCTTTGAGTGCAGGGAATGATTTTGTGTTCCATTATAGCCATCCTGCTGAGGCACCTAAGTTTAGACTACGGCTGGTGAACCATGGCGCAAGAAAGCTCTATTGTGCATTGGCTTACCTCTCCTCTCAGTTCGATATCAATACGTCGGATTTATTCCCTTCTGGAGGGGTTTGGATTGGTCCAGGGGGTGCCGCAGATGTGATTGCAGGCCAATACTTTACTGCGAGTGTAGCGGATGTATGGCTCCAATTGGGCAAGAATTCGGTGAAGGAAAGCTTCAAGCTCATTGCCAGTACCCGAGAGTTTGATTCGACCCTCATGGAACAACCTGGCATCAATAAGCCTAAGGCTCCGATCTCTACACGTTCGACGACAAGAGGCGGCAACGGAACACTTAACCGCCTCCTTAGCTCGTCTTCTGATAGAGAATTAAGCTTTAACACTTCTGCTCCTCGTGAAGTAGATGATTGGTTTACATCCGAGCTAACGGTTCAGGTGGTTCGAGAGAAGGTTATTGCATAACCATATTCCTACTTCTCATGGACTTTTCATGACAAAGCGGGCTTGTATCGTACAAGCCCGCTTTTTGTATGTTGGGGTTTTTGCAGCTTCATCCTTGAATTTCCCCTCCTTTATCTTCAACTTTGCCCAAATTAATCTATGAGCATGAACACTGCCGCTACTACAGACATCAAGTGCGTCGTCTGCGGAAACGACACCCCTCAGAACTTCAAAGAGAAATATGATAAGGAAAGCTTTGCAATCTATGAATGCAATGATTGCAACTTTGTGTTTGTCCCTCCTTATTATCGTAAGCAAATTGCGTATGATAACTACAAGGATGAGTCCGTACGTAAGCAAATTCAGGCAGGTAACAATTGGCTGAAGATTCAACGCCATATGCTCCGTATTGACCTCATTAAGCGGTTCAAACCTACAGGTAAGTTATTTGACTTGGGTGCAGGATGGGGCCATTTCATGCTAGCTGCAAAAGAAGGAGGCTACGATATCTATGGAATCGAAATCTCTAAGCAGAATTATGAGTATGCACGCAATGAGCTAAACCTGCCTGTCGATAACCTAGACTTCTTCAAGATGCCAGAGGAGGAAAAGTTCGATATCATTACCCTATGGGATGTACTGGAGCATATAGATGCCGCAGATACGGTTGTGGAGAAATGCAATAAGCTCCTTGCAAAGGATGGATACCTCTTCATTCAGGTTCCGCAAGAGGATAGTCTATTTGCACGAATGTTTAAGGGCAATTGGGGGATGATGACTATTGACCATGTTAATTACTTCTCGCGCCCTACCATCACCAAACTACTCGAATCGCACAACTTCAAGGTAGAGTCCATTAAATCATCCCTCGAACTCAAGAATGTATTGGTCTATTATATCCTACCTAAATTGAAGCGCAAAACGACCCACCAAATACATGCTTCCGAACGACAAGAGTACTTCAATAAGGTCACAAAGAAGCGACCGATGTGGATGATGAAGCTCTTTGTAGGCGTTCATAACCTTATTTACAAGATGTTGTCCTTCTTCAGAGTAGGAGAAGAGATGATTGTAGTAGCACGTAAGACCAACTAAGGTAAGCGCAATACCTGTTCGATTCGGCCAAACTCACGTTCCATATTAGAGGCGAGAATATAGGTTCGGCCTAGTAGGTATTTGTCTATGAGTTCGAGTATCTGTCTGGCATTGTCCTCGTCCATATTGCTTGTAGGCTCATCTAACATGAGTACTTCCGATTTGGTAAACAATGCCAAACCTACCTTTACACGTTGCAACATGCCCGAGGAATAAAAACGCAGGGGTTTGTCCTTATCCGCCTGCAAACGTAGGATGTCCACCAAGTCTTGTGGATTGGCCAATAAGCAATCTTTAAATTGGTAGTGCAAACGAATATGCTCTGTGAGGCTTAATTCAGGATAGAGAGCCACATGGGGACCACTCCAGCTAATGAAGTGGAAAACTCGCTCTACCGTAATCCGCGCCTTGCCTCTTGTATAGTATATTTTACCCGCAGTTGGACTCAATTGGCCCGCAATGATGCGCATAAGGGTGGACTTACCCGACCCATTGCGCCCCACCAATGCCAATTGACTGCCTGGCTCCAAACGAACTGTTATATCTTTAAACAACCAACGATTGTAAAACTTCTTCCCAACTCCTTGCAAAGATATGTCGAACCGAATATTCATTAATGTGATACACCATTGATACGGCCTTTAATTAGCCCTCTGGTAGATGATTTCACAAAACGAATGATCTCCTCTCGTTCAGGTGTTGATTCTGCATGCTCAATAATATGCGCTAAGGCAGCACTGTTGTTCATACCCGACTGATAAAGGGTTCTATAAATTGATTGGAGATGCTCAATTTGAGCGTAGGTATAGCCTCTTCGGCGTAATCCAATAGCATTGATGCCTTCATATCGGATCGGCTCCCGACCTGCTCGGATGTAAGGCGGCACGTCCTTGCGTACCAAGGAACCACCTGCAATCATTGCATGCTTGCCAATTCGAACAAATTGATGGATAGCGGATGTACCTCCGACAATTGCGTAATCATCAATCTCTACATGCCCTCCCATATTTACCGCATTGACCAATATGACATTGTCTCCAATGATGCAATCATGCGCCACATGAACATATGCCATAATCAGCACATCATTCCCTATGGATGTCTTTCCATGATAGGTCGTACCTCTATTCAAGGTAGCAAATTCCCGTACGGTTGTTCGATCTCCGATTTCTAAAGTGGTTCTTTCCCCCTGAAACTTCAGGTCTTGGGGGATAGAGGAGAGAACTGCTCCTGGAAATATCCGACAATCCTTACCGATTCGAGCCCCATCGTGTATCACGACATTCGCCCCTAACCATGTGCGGTCACCGATTTCAATCCCTCCATGGAAGCTAACCCCTGGTTCAAGGTGTACCCCTTCGCCAATAATAATACGCGACTGCACAGGATGCGGTACAGCGGAAAGCCCTCTGTCTTTGCGCCAAAACTCTAGGGTTTGTGTTTCGCTAGCGAGCACACAACCCGAAGAGATATAGCAATTCTTCCCTATCTGGACTCCGTCATAGATTACGACATTTGGGCCAATAAAGGTACCCGCTCCAATTTCTACATTCGCATGTATGGTTACTGAAGGGGAAATATGAACATTATCCGCAATCTTTGCGTCAGGGTGAATGAGTGAATGATGTTGCGTAGGATGAATCATTGTTGATTTTTTGGAATCACGCTGGCTACTAAATCTGCCGAACACACTAAGGTTCCATTCACAAAAGCTTTGCCATGCATTTTACAGATGCGTTTCTTTAACGCTTGCATCTCTAGCTCTAAACGTAAGGTATCCCCTGGTATTACGGGCTTCTTAAATCTTGCATTGTTAATCGCTACAATATAGACCCAAATAGATTGAGGATTTTCTATTGTATTCAATAGCAGAATCCCTCCTACTTGAGCCATTGCTTCAATCTGCAATACCCCTGGCATAATGGGATTCCCTGGGAAATGACCACTAAAAAATGGCTCATTTATGGTGACATTCTTGATGCCGACGATCCGTTTCTCGGAGAAGTCTATAATCTTATCTACCAATAAAAACGGATATCTATGAGGTAAAATTTTTTGTATTGCGTTAATATCGAATACAATTCCTGGCTTTTCCACTGTTTGAAACCTTCTGGTTATTTTCTGTTTGTAATATTGCGCACGTAATTTCTTGGCCAATGCCACATTGCCTGTATGTCCAGGCCGTAAGGCCTCCACACGTCCTTTAATAGGCACCCCAACTAAGGCTAAGTCTCCGACTAGATCCAACAGTTTATGGCGGGCTGGTTCATTCTTATGCCGCAAGCCAACATTGTTCAAGACTCCTTCTTTAACTTCTATAGAGTCTTTCTTAAATAGTTTACAAAGACGCTCTGCTGATTCGTCATTGAGCTGCTCTTCTACAAATACAACTGCATTATCCAAATCTCCTCCTTGTATAAGCCCTGCAGACAAAAGAGGCTCAACCTCATGTAGGAAACAAAAGGTTCGGGAATCAGCTATATCCTGAGCAAATGACTCAATTCGATCAAGGCGAGCTTCTTGCTCTCCTAGTACACGAGAGTTAAAATCGATACGAACCTGTGCTTCAAACTGTGCTGCAGGCCGCACCCGAAAGGACACTTCTTGTTGAGTCTCCTGATGGGAAATATCATAGGAGATTTCTAAGAAGTCACGATCTGCCGTCTGCTCCTCTAAGCCAGCTTCCTCTAACACACGCAAGAAGTCAATTGAGCTACCATCCATTGCAGGGGGTTCAATCCCATCCAATTCAATGAGAACATTATCAATCTGTAGGCCTACTAAGGCCGCCAATGTATGTTCTACCGTATGGACTTTCGCACCATTCTTGGCGATTGTTGTTCCACGAGATGTATCTACGACATTGTCAACATCCGCTTTAATCAAAGGGGCGTTCTCTAGATCAACTCTCTTAAATACATACCCATGGTTTTCTGGGGCAGGCTTAAATGTGATATGGGAGGGGGTTCCTGTATGTAGCCCAACTCCACTCAATGAAACACTTCGCTTTATTGTATGTTGCTTACGATACATTCAATGAATGATTTATCTTCTATTTAATTCCTTTTTGTAACAAATATATAAACAATATAGGAACTCCACGACTTATCCAGAAATTAATCCCCTTTCTATAGGGGTGGCCGTCCTAATTCCTGTCATATTCTCCAACACGATTAGGGATTCCTATGGTGTTTACTTCCCAACCTTTGCTTCTAAGGCTTTTATACGGGCATACATATCATCTAATCGACGTATTAAGGCTTCGGCTTTGAGCTGTTTCTTAATGGGTTGAGCAGGCGAGCCCCTTAATACTTGATTGGGCTTCCGAACATGCTTAGATACGCCAGATTGCGCACCAACCTGTGTTCCATCTGCCACCATCAAATGCCCCACTACTCCAACTTGCCCCCCTATCATGCAGCACTTCCCTAATTTTGTACTGCCCGAGATACCTGATTGGGCGGCTACAACAGTATGTTCTCCTATTTCCACATTATGAGCAACTTGAACGAGGTTATCCAACTTCGTTCCTGATTTGATTCGGGTGGCTCCCATAGTTGCGCGGTCAATGGTCGTATTCGCCCCCACTTCTACGTTGTCTTCAATAACAACTCCACCTATCTGTGGAATCTTCTTATAGCTACCATCTCCTTGTGGAGCGAAGCCAAAGCCATCGCTCCCAATCGTTGCGCCTGAATGGATAATCGTATTGGCACCGACACTGCATCCGTAGTATATAGATACATGAGGGTATATAATGCTATTCTCGCCTACTTTGCAGTAGTCGCCGATATACGCAAAGGGATAGATTTTGGCATTAGAAGCAATCTCTACATGCTCTCCTACATATGCAAAAGGGCCAATGTACACCCCTTCTCCATAGGTAACAGTATTGGCTATATAGGCCTGAGAGGAAACTCCGACCTTCTGTTGAATCGCGGCACTTACCTTTTCGAGCAATACGGTAAAAGAGGCATATGGATCGTCTACGCGTAATAGCGTTGCGTGTACTGTTTGTTGAGGGACAAACAGCTTTGATACAATAACCGCGCTTGCTTTTGTGGTATAAAGATGAGATTCATATTTAGGATTGGCTAGGAAACTAATACTCCCCGCTTTCCCTTCTTCTATTTTTGATACCGAGTCAATGACGGCTTGATTGTCTCCTTCTATGTCCGCTCCAATAAGGATCGCAATGTCTTGTATAGATAATTTCATGCTCCTAAGCCCGTTAAAGCTAGCGTCAAAGGTAGCTATTATTAAGGATGATTACTAATGAGCGTTCGCAAAAAGCCCTTACTGCCTCATATAAGGCGCAACGGGTCGCCAATCTTTAGCGGGGTCTCACTGATAAAGCCTTCTCCAAAGTCTACCCCCACAAGATGGCCAACATGTCTAGCTCTAGCCTCAATAAAGTTCCAGAAGGCGAGCGAGGAGATGTATGTTTGGGGCTCGTCACTTTCAGGGTTATAGAACTGAGAGGTATAGGCACGAATAGACGCAATCTTTCCCTCAAAGTAAGGGCTAATGTCTACCACAAAACTAGGCGTTAAGTAATAATCCTGGATATAAAAGAAGGTTCGTTTGGGACGCCAATGCTCTTGGGCAATGCCTTCATGGAGGGTTTCTATTCGGCGAAGCCCACTTAAGAAGGCAGCATCTCTGACCAATTTGGACGATCGCCCATGATCAGGGTGGCGATCAGAAGGAGCATTGGCAAAGATAATTTCAGGTCTATACTTCCGAATCACCTTTATAATGGCCAATTGATGTGCCTCATCATGTACAAAGAAACCATCTCGAAAGCCAAGGTTCTCTCTAGCCGAAAGTCCTAAAATATCAGCAGCTTTAGCAGCTTCCTTAGCACGTATTTCTGCATTCCCCCTTGAGCCTAGTTCTCCACGTGTCAGATCAATTATCCCCACCTTCTTGCCTTCTGCCACCATCTTTAGGATGGTTCCACTGCACCCCAGTTCGGCATCATCAGGATGCACCGCAAACACCAATACATCTAATTTCATAAGCCTTTTGGTTAGCGGTTCAAAATGAGTTTATCCGTCACAAGCTGAGATTCCCCTCCTATATAGGTAAGTCGATGTACCCACGCATATACTCCATTCGCAAGAGAGGGGGGCAACTCTACTTCTGTATGCTGTATATTGCCCTGCTCATTCACGGTTAATACGACTCGCCCTTGGAGATCAACCAATTCCCCTCGGTAGGTCAGCAAAGGCAGTTCGTGTTGTAGAGAGATAGAAAGGGTCGAACCTTCTACAGGATTCGGATATAATTGGATGTTTGCAGCTTTATTGGTTTGATTCTCTATACTTGTTGGTGGTGGAAAAGGATTATAGACAATGTTCTGCATCTCTGGTCGAATCATTAGGGTGCCTGACAAGCGGGTCGTCACCCAATGACCCAATGAATCCCAATATACATACTCATTGTTATTGTACGTTCGGTCGAATCCAATCCCTATCGGGAGTTCCTCTATTTGTTGGAGTCCTACCCAGAATTGTCCAACAGGCAATGATACAGGCTCAAGCAATTCGTAGCGAGAATATGCCCGAGGGTCTTCATTGTACCGAACCTTCATGCCTGCCACTTGTTGGTACACAATAGAATCAGGATGGGGGTCTTTCCATACATTGAGTCGGAAGGTTACATCCTCCATATACTCACAATTCTGCGTAAGGGGATTGCAAGAGACTGTCGGGACAAAGTTCATCCAAACAGCAACCAAAGAATCGGCACTCGTAAGTTCAAATCGTTGTCCGAAGCTCACACTTCCATTCAAGCCATATCCTGCATCAGGTTCCCCATCATCGTAGGCGAAGATGGAGTCAATACGGAAGGTATCGACCAATGCATCATTATTGGGGTTGTCATCAGAAAGGCCAGGTAAACCCGCATGAAAGGCATATCCTGCTGTGAAGGCGGGCAATTCTTGATCGGAAAAAGGCATAAAGGATACATACTCTCGCTCAAATGAATCCAATTGGGTAATCTCCAATTGATTAAAGCCCGATGGGAAGAAGCCTCCATTGACATAGTCGGAGATCTCGACTTCGACATTGGGCTTGATAGAGAAGTTTCGCAGGTTATGTAGCTCGACAGAGAATGTATCCATAAACACCCCTCCATTTTCGTATTGCTGATAAGGAACAGCCGTGAAGGGGCTCATAATGGATCGGCTGCTTGTAACAAGTGCAATATCATTGTGAGCCGAATCAAGTACCGAACGATTCATGGCAAGCTTCACATAATCAAGGTGCCATACATCCAATCGCCCTAAAAGGGAGCCCTTAGATACAAACCGAATCTGGAACTTATCGTGAAAGAAACTGGCATCTGTCAGGGGAACAATGAATTGTTGGAAGTCTGGCAATACATTTCCTCCAATCGCCCATACCTGTTGGAAATCAAGAGGGTTTCGGAAGTATACACGAAAAGAATCCGTTACTTCAGGTGCATCTGCCAACCCTTTAGATTGCAGAAAGAAACTAAGCATCACACTATCTCCAGGGCTATAAGCAGATAGGTCAATGTAGTGGGAAATGAGTTCATCGGCTTCTCCTGTTGGAAAGTCCAAATCCCGTTCGTAACTATCGTTTGAAGCATCAATCCCATCAAAGGTCGCCACTCCTATACTAGGGGGTGCGATGGCTACATGCTTCGTTAGTAAAGGATATTTATTGTTGGGGCAATACCAGAGATTGGAATCAGGGCTGCCTCCCGCTGTCGTGAAGTCATCTATAAAAGGTTCATTAACTGAAAAGGAGAGGGTATCGGGAATAAGATTCCGATAAGCAACTTGAGCGGGTTGTGCGTTGGGTTTCACAATAGGATAGTCAATATCCTGTATCAATACTTCCTGTACTTGCGCAGAAGCAGGGAGGAGAAGAACGAATATACTTGCAACAAGAAATAAGAATCGAATCATCATAGGTTCATCCTACTTTTTTATAGGCCAATGCAAATAAACAGAAAAATGAAGAAATAGAAAGCCTAAAAAAAAGATCTGATCATACGCAGGTATGGGATTAAGTACGTACAGATGATGATCTCTATTGCTTGGGATTAAGAAGACATTAGGGAGGGAGGCGTTTGTATGTTCCTCTCACGCCTATGTAAACGATCGTTGGAACATAAGACGAGGCATTGCCTTCTTTAAGGGGAGATGATATACGCGCCAATATAGTTTGTGCGCCAAGGAAGAAAGGATAGGAATTCGGCTATGGGAAAGAGAAGCAAGTCGGATGCCCCATCGACGTTTTCGATAGGTGCTTGCAGACATTAATCCATATGTATGGGCTTCCTTAAGGAGTGACAGGGCTTCTTGGGTCTCGCCATTCTCAACCCATTGAATGGCCAATAGCCAATAGGAATATGCAAAAGCTTCTCGCCTATCTGCTGTCCAAGCATCTCGCTCTGCAATATGTTGATAGGTCTTTTGGAACAATGTTCGCCTTGCCCGAAGGTGCTTTGTCTTTTTATTGCCTTTGCTAATGGCTGTGGAAGTGTGACTTTTACGGTAGTAGAAGGTGGGACGAGCTTGATCAAACCAAGTATAAGACAATTCGAGGAGAAGGGCACGCAGATGATAGTCCCAATCTTGCCAACTAATAAGCTCTTCATCCCATCCTCCAATTGCTTGAATGGCCTTTGGCGTCCACATAACCGAACTCGTTTGCCAAGTGGGATCAGACAGAAGCATGCGGGTAAGGGGATTACGCCCATCGGGAACGTTCCACAATAGTTGAGAGTCACCAGGCAATTCGTGGAATACTTGAGCTGGAAACACCCAATAGTCAAAAGAGGGTTGTTTGCTGATATAGTCGATGCGTTGGTTCAAGCATTCGCGCCCCAATAAATCGTCAGAATCAAGGAATAATATCAATTCGCCTTTGGCTGCATTCGCTCCTTCATTCCGACAAGCGGGAGCACCTTTAACTGGAGATTGCCTACTCCAAAAACGAATTCGGCCGTCTTTAGCAGCATACTCTACTAAAACAGCCAAAGAATCGTCAGAAGAACCATCATCCACCACCAAACATTCCCAGTTAGGATAGCTTTGATTGCATATACTATCTAGTGTGGCACTTAGCAATTCACTGCGGTTGTAAGTCGGAACTACCAAAGAAACCAAAGGAATGTATGGTGTGGACGAGGAACTCATCACAAGTATATCATTGATAGATGGATACTCATGTTAAGGCCTACTTAGGCGCAGTACCACCTCCTGGAGGGCCTCCACCTGGGCCATTGAAGAACTTCTCCTTCAATTGATCATCATAACGATCAGAGTAGTTTCCTACACGATGCATAGTAGCCAGTGCTTCTTTAGAATCGAGGCCATCGCACTCACGAATAAGCTTAATCCAAGCCCAATCATTGAACAATACGAAACCAACGCCATACATTTGGCTATTTAGCAACAACAATTCTTTGTAAAACGCTTCTTTATTAGCAGTTGGGATAGGAGATACAGGGGACATTACTTGGAAATAAGGGCGATTTTCTCTTTCGATATGCCACACATCTATATACACCTTAGCTGATCCTTTGTGGAGAATCCAAGACCCTTGGTTCTTTCCTCTGCAAGCAGTAGGATCAACACCTAGGGACTTAATACACCCTTCCACTAATTCATAATAATCATTTAACGTCATAATACTTATATGTTACAGTTGATATTTATTTGCATAGTAATCTATTCATTAACGCCATAGGTGACGTTGATTTCCAGATGAATGGAACGTAAGCGCCCCCCATCGTAAAGGCCTGAAATGGCGGGGTCTGGATTTCGCAATACGTTCAATATTCCTACTTCATAATAGGCTCCAATTCCCACAGTCCCAAAATTCGTTGGCAAATCTACGGATAGCCCAAAAGGCAAAGCCAAGTAAATCTTATTAGGGGTTTGCTCATTCCCTGGCGTATTATAGCCAGAGGCAGTAAACTGGTAACCCACAATATACCCAATTTTAGGATTAACAGGGCGAAAACTAGGCCCAACCTTAAAGTCTAATTCGACGGCGGTAAACCCTACATTTTGTTCCTGCTTGAAGTCTTGCATCACAACAGGCAAATTCGGAAAGCCTTGGTCGTCCCCATTTTTGTACTTGATGTTAATCCCTACTTCGAATCCCCCTTTCTCTGTATACGAACGATAGAAAGGGCCAAAAATCAAGGTAGAGAAAGCACCTGGCACAAGGTCATATTCAATGGCTCGATTAAAATAGTTAATATCTGTTGCAAATCGAAACCCTACGCCTTTTTGTGCATGTAAGCACTGAGTGGACAGCAAAAGGAACAATATGTATAAGAGGAAACGCATTCTTTTGGTATTGGCTCAGATTGATATAGCAATCAATATAAAGAATTCGAACAACTACCAAGAAGTATTTATAAATATTTTGGCGCAATTTTGTACATATACGCAATTGCGAGTTCTTTATCATTTGGGATAAGCCCATCAAGGATGGCTTCTCGGACTTCAGTCTTGATTAATCCGACGGTTCTAGAAGGTTGCAGGTTAAACGCTTTCATGATGATATCACCTGTAACAGGAGGTTGCCAATTACGTAATTGATCTCTCTCCTCAACCTCTTTAATTCGAGTCGCTAAGAGTTCATAATTTTCTAAATAACGCTTTACTTTATTAGGGTTTTTAGAAGTGATGTCTGCTCTACACAGGGTAAGCAGATCCTGTAGGTGGTCTCCTGCCTCGAATATTAACCGTCGAATTGCACTATCAGACACATGCTCTTCTACCAATGCGATAGGCCGTTGGTGCAAACGAACCAATTTCTGAACGTACCTCATCTGGTCATTCAAAGGCAATCTCAACCTCCTGAATATCTTGGGTACCATTCGAGCCCCCTTATCCTCATGCCCATGAAATGACCATCCAATCTCTGGCTCATACCGCTTCGTCAAAGGCTTTGCGATATCATGGAGAATTGCTGCCCATCTCAACCAAAGGTTGTCCGTATACTGGGTTATATTGTCCAAGACCTTTAGGGTATGATAGAAATTATCCTTATGTCCTCTTCCATCAATAAATTCTCTCCCATGCATATTCGCTAGCTCAGGGAAGATAAGGTGCAACAAGCCTGTATTAAAGAGCAGTTTGAATCCCTTAGATGGCGGGTTCGCCAAGATAATTTTATTAATCTCTACATGTATGCGCTCAGGAGATACGATTTTTATACGTTGCTTATTCTCAATAATCCCCTTATAGGTACTGGCCTCAATCTCAAAGTCTAATTGAGTGGCAAAACGAATACACCTCATCATTCTCAGAGGATCGTCTGAGAACGTTACTTTAGGGTCACGAGGCGTACGTATGATACCTGCTTTCAAATCTGCAAGTCCCTCAAAAGGGTCTTGAAGCATTCCAAAGTTTTCCTTATTCAAGGAAATGGAGAGCGCATTAATGGTGAAATCACGTCTTAATTGGTCATCTTTTAAAGATCCTGCCTCAACTATAGGCTTACGAGAGTTCTTGCGGTAGCTTTCTTTCCTTGCTCCTACAAACTCAACCTCGAAGTCTTTATAGCGCACCATAGCCGTACCAAATCTTTCATAGATAACAACATCTCTGCTGTTGGTTGCACGAGAGAATGCCTTTGCTAAGGCAATTCCTTTGCCTTCTACTACAATATCAATGTCTTTACAGGGTCTTTTCAACAGGAAATCTCTTACATATCCTCCTATCACAAAAGCCTTTAATCCTAGTTTCTCACTACACATTTGTAGTGCTTGAAACACCTCATGTTCTACTGCTGCTGCAAGATTTTTTTCCATTATTAATCTGTCTTCTCTTTACCAAATGGTAAACACGATCTCTCTTCGTTTATTTCTTTTTTATATAAAATGTGTGCTATAAACAAAACTTCAAAAGCCTGATAACACAAGCTTTTGAAGTTAAATATATATAATTACAATGACTTAACGTAATTTACTTATTAGGTGATGCCTGCTTGTTATCTCATAACAGTAGTTGTTGTAGAATACACACTGTCAAAGGCTGCATCTATGGGGCCAAGAATAAGCGATGGGTACAATCCGAATAATAGGATAAGAACAACCAATATCGCAGCTCCTGTGAGCGGTAGCATATTTGAGGTCGTCTCCAATTCGCTTTTCTCATCCTTGCCAAAGAACATCACAGAAATAATTCCAATATAATAATAGGCTCCTATTACAGATGTCAAGATACCAATCACAGCCAACCAAATAATCTCTGCGCGAATAGCAGAAATGAATACTTGGTACTTACCCATAAAGCCTGCTAATGGTGGAATACCTGCAAGTGATAGCAAGAAGATCGATAACCCAATTGCCAGATAAGGTGCTTTAAAGCCCATCCCTTTCCAGTTCACATTGTCTGTATCTTCAAACTGCTTCTCAGCCATTCCGACGAGCCCAAACGCTCCGATATTCATCAAGGTATAAATGAACATGTAGAAAATAACAGCAGTGAAACCTTCTGCGCCCGCACATAAGCCCAGTAATACATACCCAGTATGTGCAATACTAGAGTAGGCAAGCATTCTTTTCAAGTTAGTTTGACGAGCCGCTACAATGTTTCCATACACCATTGTGAATAATGCCACAATAGCCACCAAATAGAATATCTTGTCTTCTCCTACAAAGTTCATTTTCATCATCACAATTCCCAAAGCAATGAATGAAGCCATCTTACTTCCTGTTGCCATGAACCCAGCCAAAGGAGTAGGGGTACCTGTATATACATCAGGCGTCCAATTATGGAATGGGAAGGCGGAAACCTTGAAGAGGAATCCTACAAGAATAAGTCCTGCGGAAGCATAGAAGATAGCAGAATTAGCGGCCAGCTCATTCCCTTTAGAGGCAATGATATCTAAGTTTGTACTACCTGTAAGCCCATATAACAATGAGATACCAAACAGCAAAAACGCAGATGCAAATGCTCCTAATAGGAAATACTTCAGACCTGCTTCGTTAGAACGTTCGTCCTTTTTGAAGAGAGCAGCGAAGATATACAAGCAAATAGACATGGTTTCCAATCCGATGAAGATCATCAATAAATTGGTAGCATTGGCCATGAGAATCATTCCAATGACACTAAATACCAATAAAGCATATACATCAGAAATGGGCTTTTCTTGTCTATTCAGGTAATCAGGTAGAAAAAAGAGTGTGAACAACCCAGAGAGACAAAGGAATGCGTGCACCATAGGGGCAATTCCTCCAGTTTCTAGCATATTGAATGCAATGGTCGATTCGGCAGGAGGCGCCATATATGCTAATGCGGCTGACCCAATAAATCCAAGACCCGCAAGCCAAGGAAGGACCGATTTGACTTTAAATGAATCGAATAGCATCAACCCAAGCCCTACTACCAATAGGAATAAGACGGGTATTGCCAACGTGGTACTATGCAGAATTCCTTCCATCTATTATTTACGTTGTTGCTGAATCCAGTTTGAGAAATCTTCAGATGCCTTACCCTCTCGAAAGATTTGAATATTATGATCCTGTATTTTCACAATCCATGAGGAAACACGCTCTTCAGCTCCCATTACAGAGGGTAAAATTAGCACATAGTCTACGAGTTTCAAAACCTCTGTTTGAATATTTTGCATGCTTACAGGGGTAGGATGCCCGCTTAAATTGGCACTAGTTGAGACAATTGGCCGATTTAATCGTTTGATGAGTGCTAGAGTCTCCTTATGCTTAGGAATTCGGATGCCTATACTTCCATTGGCTGCAGGGAGGTTCTCAGGAAGATTTTTGGCCTTTGGGTAAATAATGGTGATAGAAAGCTCAGGAAAGCGTTCCATAATGTCTCTTGCTAAAGGGGGAATCTCAGTTACATACTGAGACAACATCTCAATATCTTTGCATAGAAGCAGTAAAGGCCGATTGAGATCACGTTGTTTTACCTTATAGACTTTCGCTATGGCATCAGCTTGGGTTGCATCAGCAGCGATTCCTGGCACTGTATCCGTTTGGTGGACAATGGTGTTGCCCGCACGAAGCATCGCAACTGCCTGCTCAATTCGTTGTTCGACTATTTCTGAGAACATAGATGCGTGTATTAGGATTAGTCAAGGTAGACGCCTATCATTCGAACCTGAATAAACAGTTTGTCTATATCCTCTGTATTTGAAGAGAAAACGGCATCTCCTTTGAATTTATCAGCTACATATTGGTAATCCTTCGGCACTTTGTAATCCAGCATAACAAAGAAGTGGTTCTCATAGGGTTTTAGACGACCTGATTTCCAAGAACTAATGGTACCACTGTAATCCCAATGAAATCCATAAAAGCTTAAGGGGGCTCCATTAGACTTTACCAGTTCGGGAAGGGGCATTCCTACCCGAATACCATCCAAGATATGCCAATTCGACTGTGGCGCACTTAGGTACACTGCCTTAATCTGTGTTCTCCCTTGATTCTTCCAAGTGATATGGAGCGCATTAGGTGTGCCTCCCATAAGTGTTGTACAGAGCAAATCCCCTTTGCCTGGTACGCTTATCTCTCCATGCGAGATATTCCCTCTCCCAAATAACTGTACGAGATCACTTTCACTGGTATTCAACCTAATAGGCCCAATACGTTTTCCTGGAATAATCTTCCAATCTGAGCCACTCGTATTTTTTGTTTTCTTTCGGGCATTGTTACCATTAAGAGATCTTTCTTGGGTAGAGTTATCCTCTTCCGTCGTTTGCCCTATAATAGGTAGAGGAGGAAATTCATGTACGAAATTCACCCCTCCTCCATGCACCCATCCCATAGAACTATCTCCCAATTGAACGAGCAGCCAAGGTTCAATGAACTTCTGTCCTCGAAGTGTTACTTCCGTTTTCTGGGCAGTTTTCTGGAACATATACCGAACCACCTGCCCCTTTTTAAGCGTTGTGAGCCGTGGCATATTCTCCCCTGGTTGCTTCTTCACAACGAGATTCTCAACCCATGATTCTAGTTTATCCGATTCTGTAAAGGATTTAAACTCTTCTTCCAAACTTTCTAGTATATGTGAGATAGGATCTGTATTAAAGTCAAATCCATTATCACTTTCTTCTCCCCCTCCCACTAAGCCTTTCCCTGCTTCTTCAAGGGCGGGACATCCCATTAGGCAGAGGATACATATTGTCCAGCACATCCGCTGAATATTGCCCCAATACTTCATATAAAAACCTCTATAATGTATCAATTCAAAAGTATAGTGAATCTAGCGATTATTTTGTTTTTTTCCATACTAGGCTTTAGAATTTGGTTTATATCCTCATGTTCCATGCCTTTCGCTTTTCTCTTTTTGTAAGTAAAGTGTATCTCATCTTGATACAATTGGTAAGTTCGAGAGGAGTAGACAATATCACGGCTGTATTTAACCTCAGACGCATGAATGGATATAACATCAGCGTTGTAGGGAGACGCGCGTCGGAATAGGAATACGTTAACGGATATGGGATTTTCTGTCTATATAAAGTAGGCACTTTCTCTAAAAACGAGTAAAGGATGCGGAAAATAGGTTATACAGAATCAGCTAAGGGGGAACCCGAAAAGGCTCCCCTTAGCTGATTTCTTATTCATGTATGTGTATCCTTAGCGTTCTAGCTTAAATCGGAAAGGTACGTTTACCCAAAACTGGATAGGCTTTCCGCCCTGAATTGCAGGAGTGAACTTAAGCTTGCCCACATGCTTTTCACATGCCTTTGCCAACATTGGATGTGCTTGCTTGATTATTTTATGCTTCTTGTAATTACCACTTTTATCCACAAGGATACGGATTACAACCATTCCTTCAATGCTTGCGTCTCGTGCAATCTGTGGGTATCCAATGGACTTTCTAATGTCACTCATGTTCACTGGAGCAGGTTCTTTCTGAACAAAAATCAAGTCATTGATTCCTGGCTCTTTTGGCTTCTCCTTTTCCTTCGGCTTCTCAACAATTACTGAAGGGATATTTCCATCACCATCATCAATTCCATCAAGGGCTCCCGCTTTATCTCCCTCTTGTGTTACAAGTCCAGGGGTGCTTTTCTCCAAATCATCTTGCTTAGCAATTGTTTTGTCTTCATCCTCTGGGGTCATCTCGTCTTCTGGAGTGGGCTCAGGAGTACGATACTCTATGGTTTCAATTCTTGGAGGCTGAGGTTTTACCTCTTGTATTTCTGGTGGAATAGGATCATCCTCCTTTGGAGGAATAGGAAGCTCAGAGATATCCACCTCAATTGGTTTTACCGTTTCTGTTGTGATATTAGTATCGGGTTTTAAATATCGTGCTACTAGGGGAGCAACTGCACCAGATACGAAAAGGAGGAGAACAAGTACAGTAGCCTTTGTGAGTCTACTGCTGTAGTTTTTACGCAATTCATATGCGCCGTACGATTTTTCACGTCTCGCAAACACCATCTCTAAGAGATCGGCGCGGATCACTGTTTTTTTCATGTCTTTCTACGTTGGATTATAGATATGTCTAATACTTAACTGTCTGTACGATAATATGTATTAAAGATACAAATTATTCACTAATTTTCATAACTTATTGATAAGTAATAAGTTATGTTAGCAACTTTTTCCTATTATATTCTGCGATAGTATCCATTGAATAGTTTAAGGTTGTACGATGGATAAAAAGTTTGAGAGGAATGAAACAGAGGAAGGAGTTCTGTCTCACATCCCCTCATATTTTATCACCAGGTCATTGAGGTAGTTTTTCATGGTTTTACCTGTACTATATAGACGGGTTTATTGAGGGATTCCATAAAGAAATAAGCAGTTTTTTCATTTTATTTTATGCTCAATATATACTTCAGTATCATCCCTAAGGTATATGCATACAAAAAGAGCTATCCAATTGCTTGGACAGCTCTTTCCATATACATACACTTATTATGAGTGTTTACTTTTCAAGTTTGAATCTGAAAGGAACGTTTACCCAGAACTGGATAGGTTTTCCTCCTTGGATAGCAGGTGTAAACTTAAGTTTTCCTACATGCTTTTCACAAGACTTAGCAAGCATTGGGTGCGCCTGCTTAATGATTTTGTGTTTTTTGTAGTTACCATTTTTATCCACAAGGATACGTACTACAACCATTCCTTCAATACCTGCATCTCTTGCAATTTGGGGATATCCAATTGCTTTACGGATATCATTCATGTTTACAGGTGCAGGCTCCTTCTGTACGAAAATCATCGCATTGATATCGGGTTCTTCTTCCTTCTTAGGTTTTGGTTTTTCTACCACTACTTGTGGCACTTCCCCTTCTCCTTCGATGTCACCGATTAATGCGCCATCATCTGTACCTTCTTGTGTTTCTAGTCCAGGAGTACTCTGTTCTAGATCTTCTTGAGTCGCGATAGTTTCTTCTTCTTCCTCTGGTGGAAGTTCCTCTTCTGGAGTAGGTTCAGGGACTTTGAACTCTACTGTTGAACGCTGGGGAGGAGGAATATCCTCTACTGGCGGAGGTGGTGGTGGCTCATTCTCATCCATCGGAGGAGGAGGAGGGAGTTCATCCAGACTCAACACAGTAGGCACTACTTTTTCAGCATCATCCTCGGCATTCTCGGGCGTAAGCATTTTTGCGATAGTAGGAGCGAGGGTTGCCATAACAAATACGAACAATACACCAAACGCTGCGATCATGAGTCGTCGAGGGTATTTTTTTCGTAGCTCGTATGCTCCGTACTTCTTCTCACGCCGTTCGAAGACCATCTCCAGCAAACTAGCTTTTTCTACCTTTGCAGCCATCGAATCTATTTTTTCTTTAATTTACATAAATTTTCTCAAACATGCTAGAGAGTCCTATGATTCCTAGGCACACTCTCTATTCCGAGATTTCTAACTCACCGATTAAGAGGAGACTATCTTCCTCTGCAAACTCCGTAATAGCATACTTAGGAGCCTCGGTGATATTAAGCTCGTCAATTAGGTCTACTAGGTTTCCATATCTACTGGTAACCCTAGGTTTGATGAGGAATATGGGGTCCCAACAATTCTTAGTAGACTTCCCATCTCCGACCTTTACACAAAGCTGAAGCCCTCTTTTCAAGCCCCAATTGATATGCTCCTGAATTGCTCCACGAACACCATTAGCGGGGTCAAAGGAAGTTGCTTTTACTTCAGGGTTTGTGATACCTACATAGTACCGCACTGTGTCATCTGCATCCAGAATAAGGGTCATGATCTTTTCCTCTTTCACCTTAATCTTAGTAGAATCTTCTGGGAGTTCATCTGTTTTAGGAGGCATATTTAGCTCCATTACAGATGGTTTATTCATAGTTGCGGTCAATACGAAGAATGTTAGGAGAAGGAAAGCCACGTCCACCATCGCGGTCATATCGATATGGGTCGATTTTTTCGACGTTTTCGATTTGGCCTTTTTCCCCCTACTGGAACCTTGACTACTATCAACGCTTGCCATCTAATTCTTTTTTAAAGTTGTATCAAAAAAATGAATAACTCATTTTATGTATTAGCATGAAGTCTTTACTCTTCCCCTTCTTCCTCAGTAGGTTTACCTTCGAGATCTGTAACGAGGTTAAACTTATTGAGGTTCATATCTTGAAGGGTTGAGATGACATCAGCGATTACAGCGTATGGAGCTTGGGCATCACCTGTGATAGCGATTCTCATTTTGGGGTCGGAGAAACGAGCGATTCTAAGCCATTCGGAGAGTTCATTTCCTTTTAGGACACCATCCACTGTATCGGTAGCGACTGCAGATATACCTGGTTGTTCAAAGTTTTCTCTTTCTTCTGAACTTAGTTCTAGGAAGCCTGCGAGTTGATCGAAGGGCACTCCCGTATTTTCTACAGAAGAAAAGAAGGCTGCTCCATTTTCAGTAATTTGGAGTTGCTTTTCATTGATTATTCTCTGAAGGGCTTTCTGTCTAGTTCCAATATCAGAGAAACCAACGAATACTTTACCATCCTTATCCACGGCTATCGAGAAAAGTTCTTTATCAGGCATTTGCACATCCGAGATGGATGAAGGCGGGCTAATTTCTACGGACTTATCTTCACGAAACTTAGTAGTAGTAAGGATGAAGAAAGTCAATAGCAAGAAGGCAACATCCACCATCGCGGTCATGTCTATCGCTGGAGATCCTTTTGCCATGTTTTTGTTTCTAATTAGTAATGATTGCGTGCAAGTGCGTGCCTAAGAAAAGACATTGGCACTTGGTCTTTGGCACTTCAAGACCAAGAACCAGGATTGAAAATAGAGGATTTACTCTACATTCATATCAAACGTCTCGATGATAGAGTATCCAGCTTCGTCCATGCTGTGTACCATATTCTCAATCTTCGTATTAAAGAAGTTATAGAAGAAGATAGATACAGCCGATGTTGTAATACCGAGAGCGGTATTTACAAGTGCTTCCGAGATACCTACAGAAAGTTCGGCAGCGTTAGGAGCACCACCTGCACCCAATGCGCTAAATGCTCGAATCATACCCAATACTGTACCGATAAGACCAACGAGTGTTCCGAGAGATGCAGTAGAAGCGATAACAATCATGTTTCTTTCTAGCATAGGCATTTCCAAAGCTGTAGCTTCTTCAATTTCCGTTTTGATTGCTTCTTTTCTGTGCTCCTTGTCACCTCCTTCATGCTCCATTTCTTGGTACTTTCTAAGACCAGCTTTTACAACTGTAGCGATAGAACCTTTGTTGTTATCACAAGCTTTAATCGCTCCTTCAACATCACCTTTTCTCAATTGGTTTCTTAGACCTTTCACGAAAACATCGATATTTCCTTTTCCAGTAGCTTTGATAAGGGTAATAGCTCTTTCGATTACGAATACAAACATCGTAAGTGCGAGCGTCATACCGATAGGAATTACGAATCCACCTTTGAATACAATCCCCATTGAATTGAGAGGGTGTCCGTGTGCTGCATCACCTCCTTCAAAGTTTGCAGGATTACCAAAGACCTTATAAAACACAATGTGTGCAACAGCTGTACAAATAACAATAGCAGCTACAGGAAGTAGACTTCTCCAACGATTAGCGGGTTGGATGACTGATGCTGCTGATGGTGTGGGTTTTGTTTGTGCCATTTTATAATTCCGTTTACGATTTGAATGACTTACATTATTACAACGAGGGTTAAAATTAGTATAAGAATCTGATAACACAAAGATTATTTTCGCGAAATGAAAGAACCCTTAACTCATTTACTTTTGTACAAGTTACACTACTTGGCTTGTATTTGGGCTAAACAAATTATGTATTGGGTTACACAGTTTTACTTGTATTTGGATCGATTAGTTCTTCGCAAAGTGAAGGGTTTATAAGATTGGATATTTCTAGATATAGTTTCTGGATAGGAGGGTCATGTTGAAGGAGTTTCAGGTGCTTGTTGAGGGTAGAATAATCTGCTCGAATCGCTGGTCCTGTTTGGGTGTTTTCGGGGTTAAAACGAAAGACCTTTTGCAAGTGTTCTTCAATGAGAGGCTTGTAAATTTCAATCGGAGATTCGGTATCAAGTGGGGATATTGTTTGGGCGATTCGATAGAGATAGTTTGTGAAATTGCACACAATTACCGCTCCTAAATGTAAACATAAACGTTCCTCCGAATTAAACCGATAGACCTTATTAGTCAGCTGGTTAGCAATTTCTAAGAGAATAGGATAGAGGCTGTCAGGGGCTTCTAGAAACAAAGGCACATGTTCATAAGAGGTAACCACTGCCTGAGTGAAAATTTGCATAGGATAGAACACCCCAACATTTGCCCCTAATGGAGAAAGGGCATCTAGGGAAATACTTCCAGAAGTATGAACGAAATATTGGTGAGGAGAAGCAAATCGAGCGAGTTCAACAGCAAGCGGAGCAATAGCATGATCACCAACGGAAAGGACGACTAATTCGGCCTTAGAAGATAAATCCTTAAGGGATTTATGAGCCAAAGGAATTCCGTAAGCTTTAGCAAATCGGTGGCGTTTTTCTGGGGTACGCGAAATGATTTGGATTACATCTAATCCAATTCGTTGGAGATTCGGGATAAGACTCCAAGAGAGATTTCCAGCTCCTATAATCGTTACTTTCATGAATGCTATTTCTTTGGAAAGAGAAAATATATAAGGGTGAAATTAAGGATTCTCTGGTTATGATTTCTAGGGATTATAAGGAGGGGGAAGATTTTTTATATAGATGGATGGAAAAGAGAAGCCGATACACAAACATCGCGTTCGCGTATCGGCAATTAAAAACTCATTTTAACACACTATGAATCTACTCTCTATATTTTTAGCTCTCTGGTATCAATGTTATTTTATTCAACTATAAATTGGCCTTTTCCTAAGAGCCCCTCATTTGACTGTAACTGAAAAAAGTACATTCCTTTCTGAAGTGTTGCAGTATTCAATTCAATCTTATCATCTCCTTGCCATTGGTAAGAAACGGGCACTTTTTGGCCGTTTACACTATAGACGAATAAATTCGTGTATAAGTTATAATTTTTTGAACTTATTTGAATAATTCCTTTATCAGAAACTGGGTTTGGATATATATTTAATTGGTTTTTATTCAAATTTTCGTCTAAATCCGTTGCAAAACCTATTCTGAGGATGTGATTATAGCCTGCGGTGAAGTTTGCGTGCGTAAAATCGCCAGCAGCATAAAGTCGCCCATCCCATCTTACAACATCACTTATTGTTGAATCGACATCTACCAAGGCTTCTAGCCCCCAAGATGTTAAAAGTCCGAGCCCAGATCCATATGTACCTACCAGTGGTTGAATATTGAATCGGCCTGCTACATAGATGCCATTCTCTTCGATAAGTATTTTCTTGACAAAGAACGGCTTTGGAATTGGCCAATCCCCGATAAAATGTTCTGTATCGATGAGGTTCGCCCATGTATTATCTTGGTACTTGGCAAGGCCAAAGGTAAACTCTTCTGCATCATTTTGGAATGCCCCACCTACATATATAGCCGTATCATTTGCGGCCAATGCATATACCATATTGTCTAGTCCGCCATTCATAGCATTCCAATTGAAGCCATCCCAAGATGCAACAAAACTAGCCTGCATAGCACCAATGGAAGTAAACTCGCCTCCAACAATTAGCGAACCATCAAAGGAAGTAAGGGCATGAATAGGTGCATTGAAGCCTTGGTCTACAGCAGTCCAAGTTTTTCCATCAGCAGAGCTTACGAGAGAGTATCCAGGCGCTCCTCCTGTATGCAAGCTTCCTCCAGCTACTAGCTGGCCATCGTGAATATGCAGGACATTGATTTCGCCCAACAATACACTTTGATATGTCCATTCGGTACCATCCCATTGTGCAAGGTTGTAGGGTTGTCCTTGGGGGCCAAGGAAGGTTCCTGCGAGGTATATATCGTCATCGAATAGGATTCCTGTTTGTACAGCTCCTATAACACCATTGCCTAAGGGAGAGAACATTCCATTTTCCCAAACTGCTACATTGCTACATGCGACTCCATCTGCAGTTTGGAAGGAACCTGCAAGAATCATTCGTGTATCATCATTCAGTAAAACATTGATAGAGCCATCCGTTCCTTGTCCAAGCTTCGTAGGAAGAATAGGTGGCGGATATCCTGGTTGAACCCAAGCTAGTTCATCAGTTGAGAAGCCATGCTGATTTGCCCAAGCGAGTAATTCAGGAAACTGCATTTCGCGTATATAAGCATTATTCTGCTCCTCTTGAACCTTAAGGGCAAGGTCTCTATGCCCGCTCTCAATAATCATATGCCCAACGGCACAGGCCGTTCCGAAATCGTCGATAAAATAGGGTATGCGGGCATCATGCTGGGTGTTAATTGGAAAAATAGCTTCTTGAGCGTATTGCTCCAAAGCATTTAATAGATTCTTTCTTGTATCTTGTTGGATAGGAGAAAGGTGCAGAACATTTCTATTTCGTAGGGTTTGAATTACATAAAGAAGGTGAGTTTGGATACGTTCTGCTTCGGATGTAAAGGAAATACTTTGTTTTAGGTCAATCCCCGCTGTTTTTTGGGTTGCCCATTCTTTGTTTACCTCAAGGAGGTGTTGGTGCAAGCTTTTTGTATCTTGCTGTGAATAGTTGGATAATGGAATTACAAGTAAAATTACAAGAAATAGGAAAAAATGTGTTTGTGCTTTCATGGGAATATGTTCATTAATTGATTGACGAACTTATGTTTGTATTTGCTGCATAGGTTGTGAGAGTTTTGTTGAATTTATTATGATTTACGGAGGGTTTGCCCCAAGTGGTTGGGAAAAAGTGTATGGAAATTGACGAATTGTGTTTTGGGTGAGAGATGAGTACCTTCCAATAAAGGAGATTTGTGGCAATATCAACGAATTGTGTTTTTCGAGGTCTTGTAGCGAGGTACCCAATCTGTGTATAGTAGATACTCGTTTTTGAGGAACTGTCTACTTTTGTAGACGGAAAATCCCATATCCGTTAACGTATTTGTCCCCAGACGCTCGTCTCCCTACAACGCCGCCAACGTATTCGTGGCAAGACGCGTGTCCGAAGCCGAATACGTTCGTGATGTTGACCTAATCCGTGGCGACTACCCACTACGCCGCCAACGTATTCGTGTCCAGACGCGCGTCTGAAGCCGAATACGTTAACGGATATGACTCCAGACGCGTGTCCGAAGCCATATCCGCCTGTGATGTTGACCAATCTTTTGGACACTACCCCCGAATACGTTAACGGATATGACTTCAGACGCGCGTTTTGCCACAACATCACCGCTGATGTTGTAGGGAGACGCGCGTCGGAACACGAATACGTTGGCGGCGTTGTAGGGAGCCATAGGAAAACCCCTCTACATCACGGCCGATGTTGTATAAATCCATACGTTTTGGGACAATCTCACCGCTGATGTCGTATACATTCATGTAGCTGAAGCCAAATACAGTCGTGAGATTGCCTGCCCCAATATGTATTTTGGACTTAGATACTACCTTTGCTATTGTTTCTTTAGAGTCTTGAGATCAGCATTAAGCTTCTTCATACATTTTCTCTAAGGCTTGGCTAAGGTCTTGGATAAGCACTTCAGGCTCTTCAAGCCCTACATAAAACCGAACCAATGTCCAAGGGTAAGGCAGTTCGCCATAATTTTCGGAGGATACGAGGGCACAAGTTGGGAAGATGAGAGATTCATGTCCTCCCCAAGAACATCCCAAAATAAACCGCTGCAGGTTATCGCAGAATCGTTCTGCCTGCGTAATCTCTGTCGCGTCTAGTTCGATGGAGAATTGGCCAGCAGGTCTTTTCATTTGTTTTTTAGCCAATTCATATTGGGAGTTGTCGGGATCAAAGGGATAATATACCTTTTTCACGCGAGGGTGCTGTTTGAGAAATTCGACAACCTTAGGGGTTGAATGCGCCACTCTTTCCATACGAATATGAAGCGTTCGGAGGCCTCGAATCATCAACCAAGCATCATTTGGCGAGATTATGCCACCTAGGGTCATGAATTCAGAGGCAAATATTTGTTCGGCCTTCTGACGAGAGCAGCACAAAACCCCTGCTACAACATCACTATGCCCGTTAAGGTATTTGGAAGCCGAATGAACGACAATATCCACTCCCAAGGTTATGGGTTGTTGATTTAGGGGAGTAGCATAGCTATTGTCCAATATAGTAGTGATGCCATTTTGTTTGGCAACATCTGTTATCGCTTTTATATCCTGCACCTCAAAGGTAATGGAATTGGGAGATTCAAGCATGAATACCTTTGTATTAGGCTTGAGTGCATCCACAAAATTCTGCGGATTTTTCCCATCAACCATTGTTACCTCCACCTGAAAACGAGGCAAGAGATTATTGAGGAGCTTGTTTGTCCAACTATATGGCTTATCCACACAAATGACATGGTCGCCTGCATTGACCGATGAGATCACTGCTGCGGCAATTGACGCGCTTCCGCTAGAAAAGACAAGACATTCCTCTGCTGCTTCAAGGGCTGCAATCTTCTTCCGCAAGATAGCAACTGTAGGATTATGGCCTCGGGTGTAAAAAGGATGGTCCATTTACTTGCAAGATTCTCTCGCATATGCTGGACAGACTGAAAGCCGAAGTTGCTAGATTGTATAATGGGGGGCGAAACGGCGTTAAAATACTTTTGTCGCTCTTCTCCCAGTTCATTGAGGATGTATGAGATATCCATATATTCAATTAGAGCTTAGAGGGTTGCGACAGCAATCACAGAAATTTCAACACTTACATCTTTAGGGAGTCTAGCCACTTGAACCGTCTCACGAGCAGGAAAATCATGCGTAAAATAACTACCATATATCTCATTCACAATGCCAAAGTCATCCATATCCTTTAGAAAGATACTGGTTTTGACAATGTGTTCATATCCTAACCCTTGGCTATCAAGCACTGCTCCGATATTTTCCATGACCTGTTGGGTTTCTCTCTCGACATCTCCTGTGATAAGGGTACTCGAAGAAGGGTCAATAGCAATCTGCCCCGATAGATATAGCATGTTCCCAACTTGTACAGCTTGGCTATATGGCCCAATTGCATTGGGGGCATTAGGGGTGAATATGATCTTTTTCATAATGATTTAGAATTGGGTTATTGATTGGCCTAAAGTACGTATTCGTTTGGAAGAAATCGATCTAAATTGTTAGAAATCCATTCGATTGTTTCAGAAAGGCCTTCTTCAAGGGAGTATTGAGGCTTCCAATTTGTTAATTGCTCAGCTTTTTGAGTATTCGCTAGCAAATGGAAAACCTCTGAGTTCTGTGGGCGCATCCGTTGTTTATCTTGCAACAGGGTAGGCTCTTTTTGCGTAAGCTTACAAAGCACCTGATACAATTGCCCAATAGAAATGTCTTCCCCTGTTCCTAGGTTCAAGGTCTGCCCAAGGGTATTACCATGTGTACCAACCTCCCAGAATCCACCTACTGTGTCTTTCACATACAGGAAGTCTCGTTTGGGGAGCAGATTTCCTAAGGATACACTGCCTTTGGTGAGAAGTTGGCTAATAATGGTCGGAATAATTGCTCGATTTGATTGGCGAGGGCCATAGGTATTAAATGGCCGTATGGTAGTGGTAGGCAATCCAAAAGATAAATGATAGGATTTAACAAGAGCATCAGCGGCCACTTTACTAGCGGCATAGGGTGATTGCGGATGAATAGGATGCTTTTCGTCTATGGGCAGATATTGAGCTGTTCCGTACACTTCTGAGGTTGAGGTATGTATGAACCTCTTTAGAGTAGACGAATAGCGAGAAGCATTTAACAAATGGGTTGTACCCAACACATTTGTTTGAACATAATCTGTTGGATTATGATAAGAAAAAGGGATTGCAATCAGGGCTGCGAGATGGAAGACGTACTCGCAGCCCTGAATTGCCTTTGTACAAAAATCGGGGTCTTTGATATCGCCCCGAATGATTTCTATTTCTTTTCTCACAGACTGGGGGAGTACCTCCAATTGGCCAAGATAACCCGATGAGTAATACCGAGTCATCGCCCGAACTTCTACCCCTTTCCTGATGAGATGATGCACAAGATGGCTACCTATAAAGCCCGCAGCCCCCGTTACCAGTACTTTTGTCATGGACTCTTCCTATATATTAATGCCAAACGATAACTTGTTCGGAGGACTTCCTTTCTAATACGGGTACTTGTGCATCAGCAGCTGGATACCCCACAGGAATTAGGAGGAAGGGCTTTTCATTTACGGGTCGGTTCAAAATCTTTTGAAGAAAACCCATTGGGCTAGGTGTATGTGTCAGAGCGACTAAGCCTGCATGATGAATCGCAGTTAGAAGAAAACCTGCTGCCAAACCTACTGATTCATTTACATAGTAGTTCTTCGACTTTTGTCCATCAACTAAATCGTATGATTTCTTGAAGATGATAATAAGCCAAGGAGCAATCTCTAGAAAAGGTTTATTCCAATCGGTAGCAAATGGTGCAAGGTCTCTCAACCATTCTTCAGACATTCTGCCATGGTAATTGGTATATTCCTCTTCCTCTGCTGCAATTCGAATTTGCTTCTTCAGTGTTGGATCCCCCACGACACAAAATGTCCAAGGTTGTTTATGAGCGCCAGAAGGAGCCGAAGAAGCGGTCATTATGATATGTTCAATGATTTCTTTCGAAACAGGCTCATCAGAGAACATTCGGAGGGTTCGGCGTTTGTCCATAAAGTGATAGAATTCAGCCGCTTGCTTCTCCATATCTTTTGGAGCAATGTATGGACGGGTATAATCAATGAATTTCCCCATTTGTCTATCGATTTGTCTTTTATGCTTAGAAGTCTGTATATAGAAGATATTGATCTCGGGTTTCCTTGAACTTATCTAGTTCGTCTTGCCAAGAATCATAAATGGCATATACATCTTTTTGAGCAATGATTGATTGTTTAAGGCGTGTATTCCCTGCCCATCTTTCAAAGTTTGATTTAAAGAAGCCCGAAGTAGTAGTTTCTTTGTAGAAAGATTCTAGTAGGGTTAGTCCCATGATAAATAGCGCCTTCCCTTCTACCCTACCACGAAATTTGTATCCCTTGCACTTCTTATTCTGATGTTTAGGATACTTTGCTTTGGTCGGTAGAGATACAGGTGTGAAGGAGTAATCATTGAGTTGGAGACTTGAGAACTCTAACGAGGTGCCTTCTTTATGCCAAGGCATTCCTATGATAGTAAAGGCATCGTGTGTTCCTCGCCCCACACTCACTTGAGTAGGCTCGAACCAACATAGAGCAGGATACAAGTATGCAGCATATTCTGTAGCGAGGTTCGGTGATGGGGCAATCCACTCAAGTCCCGTTTCATCCCATGTCATATCGTGTCTATACCCTTGGCACTTCATCACTTGCAGATTGCATTTTACCCCTCCTCTCAGCCAACCTTCTCCATTCACCATCTGCGCATATTCGCCTACTGTCATACCATGTACAATAGGAACTTCGTGCTTTCCAATAAAAGATCGATGTGCACGCTCCATCATAGGGCCATCGACATACCAACCATTAGGATTCGGCCGATCTAGTACAATCATCTCTTTCTTATTTTCGGCACAGGCTTCCATTGCATAGCTCATAGTTGAGATATAGGTATAATGCCGAGTTCCTACATCTTGTATATCAAAGATTACGACTTCTACATTGGCCAATTGGCTTGCAGATGGTTTTTTATTCTTTCCATAAAGAGAGATAATAGGCAGACCTGTACGTGTGTCTACTCCTGATTTTATTTTTACTCCTGCTCCTGCATTGCCTCGAAATCCATGCTCTGGCGCAAATACCTTTTTGACTTTAATCCCAAGAGCCAATAGGGTATCCACAATATGTACGCCGTCTGAGGTCACAGAGGTCTGATTAGCAATAATCGCAACACCCTTTCCTGCTAAAGTTTCGAGATGAGACTGAATGAGGGTTTCGATTCCTATAGATACATTCGCATTTGAATTGACAGATCGATCTCTGACAGATTCATCCGTTGCAAAAGAATCAATGCTTTCTTCAACTCCTTCTTCTGCTAACTCTGAAGGATCCGTTGGAAGCTCACTTTTATCTTCTGTTATGCTATCATTTACCCCATTCTGGCCTGTAGTTCCTTTTGAACAGGCAATAAATAGTAGGGCGAATAGGGTTATTATTCCAAAAACTTTTTTAATTTCTCTCTTCATAGATTAAATTTCTTTTACAGATTGAATAGTTAGCTGTACCTTTGATGCTCGACAAGTTAGTAAAATTCTGTTTCGATCCATTAAACGATTAATATAGCGAATCCTTGAATTTCGAATATTTCTTTGCAAGACGAATCACCTTTAATTACCAACGCTCTATTTCGGGTTTTGTGGTAAAACTTGCGGTCATTAGTATTGCAATCGCTGTAGCAACGATGGAAATTTCCCTTTCTTTGGTAAGGGGGTTTGAAATTGAGATTCAGAATAAGGTTGTTGGCTTTGGCTCCCATATTCAGGTTGGAAACTATTTGGGTGATTTTGACAATGAGGTCACTCCATTGCCTAAGAATGAGGAGTTTGTGAAACAGGTAGATTCCCTTGAGGAGGTTGCCTCTATTTCTCCTTATGTAAATCGATGGGGGATGCTTCGCTCCAAAGCAGGTTTGGAGGGAGTAATGATTAAAGGGGTAGATTCGAGCTACGATTGGTCGTTTTTTCATTCCATGTTGATTGAAGGGGAGATTCCAAACATATTTGGGAAAAAGCCCGAAAAGGGAGTTTATGATGCGCTTATCTCCAAAAAGCAGGCCCAATTGCTCGATTTGGAGGTGGGAGATAAGGTACGATTTTTTGCATTTAATGATCCTCCCAAGATGCGCCCCTTAAGAGTTTCAGGTATTTACGAAACGGGAATGGAGGAGTTTGACGTTTTCATTGTCCTCACAGATATGCATTTGGTACAAAATCTTTGGAGATGGAACGATAATCAGGTAGCTGGTTTTGAGATCAATCTTCATACATTGGAAAACCTAAGCACTACAACTGACTATGTGAATGAACTTATCCCTTTCCAATATGAAGCAAAATCTATACAAGAAATCTATCCTGAAATTTTCGATTGGTTAAGCCTACAACATCAAAATGTATGGTTCATTCTCTTATTAATGGTCACAATTGCGGTCATTAACATGACCTCTGTCGTACTTATCCTGATTATTGAACGAACCCGAACCATTGGGGTTCTTAAAGCTATTGGACTTTCTGCAGGTCGTATTCAACGTATCTTCGTTTGGAATGCTTTCTTTTTTATTATCATTGGCGTATTGATTGGGAATTTGCTTGGCTTAGGCTTATTAGCATCCCAAGATTATTTTCATTGGTTAAAAGTCAGCCAAGAAAACTACTTTATTAAGGAGGTGCCCGTTTCATGGGTATGGATGAAGTTTTTATGGGTTAATCTTGGCGTAATTATGACATGTACGATATTTATGTTATTACCAACAGCCGTTATTTCTCGCATATCTCCCGTACAGGCGATTCGATTTGAATAATTGGGTATGAAACTTTCAGTAGTAATTCCAACATATAATGAACAGGACAATGTTCCCTTGCTACACACACGCTTAACTGCAGTAATGGACAAGCTTGAGATCAGTGAATATGAGTTCATTTTTGTGAATGATGGAAGTAGAGACCATACTTTTGCCCGTATCGTGGAATTATCCGTAACAGATCCTCATGTTAAGTATATTGATTTCAGTCGAAACTTTGGGCATCAAATTGCCGTAACAGCAGGACTTGATGTGGCAGAGGGAGAAGCTGTCGTGATTATTGATGCTGATCTTCAAGATCCGCCTGAGGTTATAGAGAGTTTATACGAAAAGTATCAGGAAGGCTATGAGGTTGTTTATGCCCGAAGACGAAAACGTAAGGGGGAAAGCTGGTTCAAGAAGGTAACAGCTAAATGGTTTTATCGTATATTAGCCCGTATCACATCCATTGATATTCCAATTGATACGGGAGACTTTCGCTTAATTGATCAAAAAGTAGTCAAGGTTCTTCGCCAAATGCCAGAGCAGAATAAATACCTACGTGGTCAAATTGCGTGGATTGGCTTCAGACAAACAGACGTATTGTATGATCGGCATAGTAGACATACTGGCGAAACAGGTTATTCGATTGGCAAGATGCTCCGTTTTGCATTAGATGGGATTACGGCCTTCTCTGACCTACCTTTGAGAGTCGCTACACTTTCAGGTTTCTTCGTTTCTGGAATTAGCTTCCTTTTAATGATTTATGCCCTCCTTTCTCGGTTCGTTTGGCAGAAATATGTCGTAGGATGGACTTCTATTATTTTATGTGTACTCTTCATTGGAGGCATCCAATTAATATGCTTGGGAATCATTGGAGAGTATATAAATCGCATTAGTGTCAATGTTCGGCAACGCCCCCTCTATGTTATACGCAAAAGTAAACTTGACACAACTTCAAAAAAATAATTATATTTTCCAATCAATATTAGACCACAAGTCACTGACTAAAAGCCTACTACATATACTAAACCGATCTATTGGTTCCATCCTATAAACTTTTCTAAAAAAAATGTAAAAAAGTTATTGATCATGGAGGCATTTTTTCGACTAATATAGGTGAGCGCGCTCTTCTCCTCTAAATCATTGTTTTTCAATTTTTCTTCGATCGAACTCTGTTTATTCAGTTCGATAGTAGAGCGTTCTTTTCAAAGTTCATTAGTTGAAGTAGTTTTACTTATAAATTTTTCACAAGACAATATGTCTTCATTGTTCTATTTTTTAACTCATTTTCTTATGAAAACAAAAGTGTTTTTTATCCTCACATTGTTATGTTTCATTTCTATCTTGGCCAATGATTTAATCGGTCAGTCGAACCTTAGTATAGTCCCGCCTCTCACTCCACGGGATTCTATTTATTATCAAACACCTGTTATTAATTTTACGAAGTATAACGGTACTCACACAAATCCTCGCCCAACGATTCTCTCAGATACATTAGGAGTAATTCGAGCCAATATGAATGCTGGCTCAGGCCTTATTCAGGAAGGGGCAAAGATTATTTTCCGTTTGGACTCAGTTCCTGGAGCAGCTTGGCAAAATCAAATTGAGTTTTATACGGGAATACTCGCCAACCAAAAAACAATGACCATGAAAGCCAATGGAAGTGTTGGTATTGGAACCGATGTTCCCGAGAAGAGACTAGACGTAAACGGCCCAATTAAAGTTGGCCCTGATACTTCTGCCCCAGTTGAAGGAGTTCTTCATTTCTCCAATGGAGATTTCGAGGGATATGCAAATGGCAGTTGGCATTCCTTTACTAACCAATCCCCTTGGGTAGAAGACACAAATGGAATTAGCTACTCCAATGGTCTCGTAGGCATTGGAACAACCACCCCCGAACAAACACTAGATGTAAATGGTGGAATCAAAGTAGGTATGACAACCGATTCTATCGAAGGTACTCTACGTTACTCTGGGACTGGATTTGAAGGATTTACTGGGGGTGAATGGGTTGATTTAGGGGTGCAATCGCCTTGGGAGGTACAAGATAGCTTAATTACCTTGGATAGTAGTTATAGTTTAATGGTTGGGGCAACCGATAACGACAATAGCGTCCTCAAAAGCTTGTTTGCGACCTCTAAGGTGATATTCTCTACCCAAGATAGCACCACAGGCAAAATAGATAGTGGCCTCCTTGGTATAGGAAAAGAAGCGGGATTAGTTGGCTTATCAAGTGAAGGAGTTGGTATGGTAGGTATAAGTACTATTGGTCATGCCGTTCAAGGAATTGTAATAGGTTCTGGAGTCGCAATATATGGCAGTACTACTGGACTTTTTGGCACTGCTGATACAAACTCCTACGCAGGGTACTTCGAAGGAAGAGTTTACTGTGATAGTAAGCTAATGGTTCAAAACCAAGTTGAAATTGGAGACTCTACAATACAATCAGGTTCACATACAGATTATCGCCTTGCTGTTGATGGCAAAATAGTAACTAAAGAACTTGTATGCACTTTAAGTGATTGGGCTGATTATGTATTTGAAGATAACTATGAATTACAATCATTAGAAGAGGTAGAAAAGTACATCAAAAAAGAGCACCATCTACCCAATATACCTTCAAGAAAAGAGATTACAACTCAAGGGCTTGAAGTAGGAGAAATTATTCGCTTACAACAAGAAAAAATTGAAGAGTTATATCTGCATCTAATAGAATTAAATAAACAAGTTGAAAAACTTGAAGGTCAAACATATAGCCCTAATAACAAATAATAACATTTGCATAAAAATATACAATTATGAGATTTTTCCTACTAATAATAACATTCACATTCTCTATTTTATATACCAATGCTCAGAGTTCAAATTACTGTATCATAAATGGTAATATAGATTCTATTCAAATAAATACAGTATCTATTGCAAATGTATTAGATACTATTCCTTCAAACTTTGCAGGAACCCTAAGAGACAAAGTGATTTTCACTTTGGATTCAGTATACAATATTACCTTGACAACAAACTCATCATCTAATCAAATACTGTATTGGAAAATATGGTTTGATTTAGATGGAGATGGTTTATTCGATCAACCTAATGAACTAGTTCATCAAGTTCATGGGGCAGCAAATGATACTTTGGTTTCTAGCTTTTCTATTTCAGACTCGGTATTAACCTTTATGGATAGTACCCGAATATTAATTGGATTTAACTATAGTGATACTATAAGATCTTGTGATTTAGATGTGTCTATTTATTACACTGTTAGAGATCATACTAAAATAAAAATAGGAGGCATAGGTGGTATATTCAGATTACTAAACTCAAAACAATATTGTGTACACCAAGATAGTAGTTATAATTTAACACCTGATATTGAAGTAGAAATAGATTTTGATGTTAACTTCATTGATAAAAACTATATAGTTGTAGGCAATATTGTTATTACCAATAGTGATGGAGATTCAATTCCATTTCAAGATATCAATGATAACTTTCTTATAGTTCACGATACAGACACTTTAGATTCCTCCTCATTCTCTACTGACTCTACTCACAGTTCTCGGACCTATATATGGCAACCGTATCTAAAGGTTAGTGCTCATTATGAGGGTATATACTCCTTAAATGTAAAATTTTATTTAATTGATAGTTTAGGTGTATCCTCTAGTTCGATTCGATATAGTTTCGCTTTGCAATGTTTATGCGATACTACAAGTTATTCTATAACTAGATATAATAATCTATACCAAACAGAAGCAAATCCCCCTAATCTTACAATTAATATTACAGATACTACTGGTTTAAGTTTTGCTTCTTCCAATATCATTACATTGCATGCTGGTAAAGAAATACACTTCAGGCCTAACACACACTTAAGAGGCTGTCAGGAAGCCATCGCTAATATCATCTCTTGCCCAGACTCAAACGATTTAGAAAATATCTTAATAATAGTCGATAGTCTAAACGATGAAGATAGTAGTAACTATGCTGGGCATGTTCACAATAGAACCATGAACACACTCAGATTATCAACCTCTATCAATGACACCTCTGTTCAATCGCTGCCAAACAAAAGACTTACTTATACTATATCACCTAATCCAGTTCGAGAGCTCTTGTTTATAAAGCCAGATAGCACCCAAAAAGATATAGTACCAGAAGTTGTTATTCCTTACAAAGTAATTAATATGTTAGGAAAAACGGTTGATATAGGTTTTATGTCAATAAAAGAAAGCCAAGTATACTATCTAGATACTAGATATTATCCAGATGGTATATACTTTCTAAGCTTCACAAGTCGCACAAAGCGATATAATATTCGATTTGTAAAAATAAATTAGTTTTCTAACGATTGTGTTATGATTTTTATCATGAAATATTTAGTATGATAAAAATCATAACACAATTTTCATATATACATTTGAATGAGTAGACTTGTTTTAATATATGTGTCAGTTACCTGCTTCTTATTATCACAAACCATTGCCCAGAAACACATCAAAAATGAGACCTCGCATACCCAACGAGCTTTAGAGTTATATGAGCTTGCAGAAAATTATGCTTATACAAAAACAGATAGTGCAATATTCTATAATAAATTAGCATCAAAACTTTTCTTTGAGGCAGCAGAATGGCCTAGGTATATACACTCTCTAGCTAGTTTAACTTCTCTTTATTACATAAATGGAGATTTTGAAGAATCGGAATACCTAGCACAAAAAGCCTATCATAAGGCTCAAGAGTATTTACCTTGCAAATCCCCCGAATATGCAACAATCTTACATAACTTAGGCGCAATTTATTTTGATAAGTCTGACTTATATAATGCTATAAAATATTCACATTATTCTATTGAACTACTTCAAGGTATAGATTCCATTTCCATTTGGGATACATATAGAAACCTAGGCGTAATCTACTCACAAATAGGAGACTATCACTTAGCTTCTAAATATTTAAACGGATATTTACATAATAGATATATAAATAACTATAGGCATAAGGAAAGTAAAGTAATTTATCAGTTATTAGCAAAAAACTTACAACATCGGGGTGAGTATAAAAAGTCTATTAAAGCATTTAAAATGCTAATAGCTGGCTCGAAAATATCAAATAATTCTAAAATTATACGAGAATCTTTATACAATTTAGCAGAAATTAATCTTCTTATGCAAGAACTTGATAGCGCAAAACTATATATTGGACTTGCTTTAAAACAAAACTTTAAACATAACCATTTACGAAATCATTTATTTCTCATTTCTGCTAAATGCCACCTACCAAACGCATCAGCAATTGCCAAATCCCACCTCAATCAATCCCTCCGTCTGACCCATCAACGTCAAGAAATACAAGGCAAATCCCTCTTCTTCCCTAAAATCTACTCCACCTTTGCAGACCTATATTGGAACGAACAGCAATTCGATTCTGTCTTTTATTATTATCAAAAGAGTTTAAACGTTGTAGCTGAAACCTTTAATGATTTAGACTACCATACAAACCCCACCTTAGACCAATATCAATACCCCAATCAATCCCTTCCCATTCTAAGTGAGAAAGCCAAGCGATTATACGACTATTACACCCAATATACCTGCAATCCTAAAGATCTTCAAGCATCCCTTCAAACATACGATCTTGCCATATCCCTCATTGACTCCCTTAGAATTAGTTTCAAGACAGATGCTTCCAAGCAATTCCTAGTTGAGGAGTCCATCCCTATATATGAGCAAGCTATTCAGGTTGCCAAAGAACTATACGAAACAACAGGACAATATGCTTATCTATATAAAGCCTTCGAATTCATTGAAAAAAGCAAAGGTTTCCTCCTACACCAAGCCTTAAAAAATGCAACTGCATTAGACAAAAGCGGCATCCCCGATAGCTTACGCGAAAGAGAACATGATCTTCGAATTGACATTGCATTCTATGAGCGAAAAATCTTAGAAGAACACCAGAAAGGAGAAGATGCCGATAGTTCACACATAATCGAATGGCAAGATCACGTATTTGAATTGCGGCAGACCTACCAAAAACTAGAAAAGAGATTGGAAATAGAGTTTCCCCAATACTACCAAATGAAATATGACCTCAGTGTCGCAACCATAGACGAGGTCAGAAAGGAATTGCTCTCAGAGGACGAATGGATGTTGGAATACTTCTGGGGAGATCACACCCTGTATGTATGTGGTATATCAAAGAGTGACATCAGGTTCGAAGCAATTTCCATTGACTCTACTTGGGTATCAGAGTTCCGCTTCTTCATACGCAATCTGAGCGATGAGCAGTGGATAAATGATAACTATGAGGAACTGTATCCAGAGCTTCTTCTCCAAGGTCATTTTTACTACCAAACATTAGTTGAGAAAATATGTGGACGTAAGCAAATCCCCAAAAGCCTATTGATTATTCCTGATGGATTGTTGGGATATGTTCCCTTCGACTTATTATTAACTAAGGTGGCAGAGCCGAATAAATTCTACAATTATAAAGTTTGCCCATATCTAGTAAGGGATTGTCGAACACGTTATGGATATTCAGCTACAGTTTTACGCAATCAAGGGAGGCTTAAGGAAAGACGCACCAAACAGAGGCTGAAGCAATTCATCGGCTTCGCTCCAGAATATGACGCAGATATCTTGTATACCAGTACCCGCGATACATTTGGTTTACTAAAAGCCAATAAACCTGAAGTCGAACAGATCGTAAAAACTATTGGAGGCGATCAATTATCAGGGCAAGAAGCTACCAAAGAAGCTTTTCTAGAGCGAGCCTCAGATTATAGAATCATTCACTTTGCAGGCCATACTCATGTAAATGATGTCGAGCCTATGCTCTCCAAATTGGTGTTTAGTTGGGCTAATGACACATCGAAGGTTCCATATGGTTTCGTCAATGCACACGACTTATATACCCTGATGCTAAATGCCGATTTAGCGGTGCTAAGTGCTTGTAATGCAGGCAATGGAAAAATGATAAGAGGAGAAGGTATTATGAGTCTGTCCAGAGGTTTCATGTATGCAGGTACCCCAAACATTGTTGCCAGTTTATGGCCAGCCAATGATGAGTCAACCAAAGACTTTATGACCTATTTCTACCAAAATCTAGAAAGTGGATATGGGAAAGATGAGGCTCTAAGAAGAGCCAAAGTAGAAGCTTTAGAGAAGATTGATCCCCTCATTATGCACCCCCTATATTGGGGTACTTTTGTGTTAATTGGAGATACAAAGTCTGTATACTTCCCATGGAACTGGCAACCATACCTAGGGATTTTCCTAGTAGGAGCCTTAGTTATTTTGCTAATTGCAAATCGAATCAGGCGATCAAGCATGCACCTTACTACCTAATCACATGAATATCCCTTTATCCATTCCTCACTTACAAGGCAATGAATGGAAATATATAAAAGAATGCCTTGACACCAATTGGGTGTCCTCCGTTGGCTCATATGTCAATCGGTTTGAAGAAATAGTCAGTGATTATACTGGTATAAAACATGCGATTGCATGTAGTAGCGGTACAGCTGCCCTGCACATCGCATTACTGCTAGCAGGGGTTCAACCAGCTGATCTTGTACTCATTCCTAACCTTACCTTTGTTGCAACAGCTAATGCCGTTCAGTATACCCAAGCAAGCCCTATTCTAATAGATATTGAAGAACAAAGTTGGCAACTTGACCTTACGCTCCTCCTAAAGTTTCTAGAAAAAGAATGTAGAATTATATCAGGTCAATGCATTCATAGGGCAAGTCAAAAGCGAATTGCAGCAATTATGCCTGTCCATATCTTGGGCAATTTAGGGGATATGGCAACCTTAATAGATTTAGCCAACGAATGGCATTTAGCCATAGTTGAAGATGCCACAGAAGCCTTAGGTAGCTTCTACAAAGGGAAACATGCAGGTTCTTTCGGCGTATTATCAGCCTTAAGTTTCAATGGCAACAAAATCATTACTACAGGTGGCGGCGGAATGATTTTAACAAATAATACAGAGTTAGCAACACAGGCTAAGCATTTAACAACACAAGCAAAAGCTTCCTCTAGTGAGTATTATCATGATAGAGTAGGATACAACTACCGCTTATCTAATATCTTAGCTGCTATGGGAGTTGCCCAAATGGAACAATTCGAGGAGTATAGGAAACGAAAGCAGCAATTTGCCAAGGCGTACCGAGAAGCCTTCCAAATAATAAAGCAGATTAGGGTTCAAACGATACAAAAAGAAGTGCAACCTAATCATTGGTTGAATACCCTATATGTACCCGACAAAGCTCAACTTCTTAAACATCTAAAAAAGAATCATATTCAAGCACGTCCCCTTTGGCAACCGATGAACCGCTTACCGATGTATAAAGATTGTTTATATGTACACAAAGCCGACATAAGCAACGATTTATATGAGCACTGTGTAAGTATCCCTTCTTCCATTGGCATGAGTTCAGAACAGCAACAGTATGTAATCGAAACAATCCTAAGATTCTATAAATAAAAAAGGAGAGCCCTAAAGACTCTCCTTTCCATTAGTCTATGAACATACTAGACTACTAGCGAATTAATTCCAGTTTTTTCACTCGTTTGTAGTCTCCCATATTCAACTCAACCATATAAATACCTGTACTCAAATGAGAAAGGTTCAATGAGACTTCATTGTTTCCAACTTGACTCGAAAGCGTTTGGTTCCATACTGTTTTACCATATATATCAACCACGCGCAATTCTACCTTCATCATATTATGACAGCCATATGTTAGACTCACTTCTCCATTTGTTGGGTTTGGATATAGGTCAAAAGAAGCAATATTCCAAGGCGTATTGTTCTCTTCCTTCTCTCCCTTAAACTGACTTATACCGTTCCCTCCCTCTCTCCATTCACGTGGAATCACATAGGGTTCATATGCCATCAAGTTCATTAAATTAGCACGATTGTTCATCTTCAAGTTATACGCTTTAGTACTGATAGCATCATTCCAGCCATAGATACGTACATAATACCGACCTGCTGTTCCAAAATTACTGACGATACGTTCATCTGTCAGAGAAGGATTCTGGGAAATACCAATACGTGTACCCGCGGCATCATACAATTCCATGTCGAAGTCAGTTCCTAATCCACGCATAAACACTTGGAAATTCGGATGAGAAGTAGGCATATCGAAATAGTACCAATCCTCATCTCCAAATTCGCAGATTCGGGCATTACGATTCACCCCGACAGCAGGGAAAGGAGCCGCTGAAGCCATATCGTTATTTGGTTCAAAAACATCCTTCGTACAAGTAATATCTGGGCAAATCGATGGCGTAATAGCATGCGCCACTCCTAGTCCCCAAGAATTCACATCGTCATAAGCATACCAATTGTTATCGCTCCATTGTTCCCAAGCCGTAGCAGGAGTAGTTTGGCCAGCAGTATTGGTATAGACAGCAAGTGTATCCCCATTGGAATAATCTACTCCAAAACCAATATAGAATTCACCATTTGCAGGAAGCGTTAATGCTCCAAAATCAATATAAGTCGCACCTGATGTTGATATATTTGCTATAGGAACCGTAACTGTGGACAGGATACTACCAGGGCTATTATTTGCGCCTGTGGCATCCCAAACATAGAATGTAGCCTGAGAACTACCTGTGGCATCATGCGCACGAGCAAACTCGAAATAGGCACCATTTAACAAGGTATTAACCCCCGTGTAGTTAAAGTATTCTGCTTTTGCAATGTCAAGATAGCCATTATGGCCTCCCACATACCCCCAATTGTCCGAAGCATAATTCAAATAATTACCATTATTCAGGTTATTGACTGTGACACAACTTCCACCACCACAGCCATTAGAGGTATAGATATAAGTAGATGAGTAGCCACTACTATCACCTGTACCACAGAAAGCCTGCACTTCGAAATCATAATCTGTACAAGGACTAAACCCAAAGATTCGAGCCGAAGTCGAAGTATAACCAGGGAAGACACTCCAACTAAAGGCACCTGTTTGTTTGAGACGTATTGTGTAAGAGGTAGCATTTGTTACAGCTGACCAAGAGAAGGTAGCCGTATCAACATCTACACTATGCCCAAGAACTGATGGAATAGCACAGGTACTACTTGCACACCCTGGGCTTAAGAAAATTTCGGAGGCCGAATAGCCACTACTATCTGAACCACAATAGGTTTGCACTTGATATTCATATTCTGTACAAGGTACAAAGCCCCATACTACAGCGAACGGATCGAGCAATAAGCTTGAATAAAACCAAGCATTCGTAGCAGAAGTCTCTTGCACTCGCACACGATAAGCTGTTGCAGTAGCAACTGAGTCCCATAAGAAATAAACCGTATCCTGCTCAGGCGTTGTTGTGAGATTGGTAGGAGGATCACAGGAAACGACACAACCAGGACTAGTCGTCACAATAGAATTGGTGTATCCACTACTATCGCTAGAGCAGAAGGCCTGAACTTGGAACTCGTAATCTGTACATGCAATGAATCCAAAGAAAGAAGCATCTGTAGAAGTATATCCTGAGAAAGGCGTCCAAGTAGATGAACCCACAGTACGAAGTCGAACACTATAACTAGCAGCATTCGTTACAGGATTCCATGTATAGCGAATAGTATCATCAATGACCGTTGCGGTCACCCCTGTTGGGAGATCGCAGCTAGGAGTCGTACAGCCATCCGAGAAGAAATTATAAGAAGCCGAATAGCCGCTTACTGTATTATTTCCACAATCTGCCTCCACTTGGAACTCATATTCCGTACAAGATGCAAAGCCTGTTAATGCCATACTAGGGCCAGGCTGATTAGAGAATGTAATCCATGTTCCACCCGTTGTACCTGTAGCACGAATTCGAACATTATAGCTAAGTGCATTAGGGGTAAGATTCCACGTGAGGGTAGCATCTACACCCGATACATTCGTAACCCCCAAAGTAGCTGGAGCCGTACAAGTTGTACCTGAACAACCCAAAGTCGTAAACGTTTGAGAACTTGAATAGCTACTAAGGCTACCTCCTCCACAATCCGTTTGAATTTGGAACTCATAATCTGTACAAGCATCCAATCCCGTATAAGAAGCCGTATTTGAGGTTACAGACCCAACTGTCCATACCGAAGTTCCAGCTTCTCGTGCACGAACATTATAACCAACAGCTCCCGTAACAGTCGTCCAATCTAATTGAGCTGAATTATTGGTAATACTATTGGTACTGAGGTTAGAAGGTATAGGACAAGCACATCCACTTGTTGAGAACGTAGTAGAGGCCGAATATCCACTTGTATTACTTCCTCCACAATCAGCCTCCACCTGAAACTCATAGTCCGTACAATTACTTAGGCTACCAATTGTAACAGAATTCGTAGCATTAGAAGCAGTCGTCCAAGTAGAAGATCCGACAATACGATATCGGAAATTGTAATTCGTGGCGCCCGAAACCGCCGCCCAAGCAAGGGTTGCACCATTCGCTGATAGATTTGAAGCTGTTAAACCTGATGGGACCGTACAAGGCGTTGAACAACCTGCGGTAGTGAAGGTAGCAATACCCGAATATCCGCTCGTTGTACCTCCACAAACCGCTTCTATTTGGAACTCATAATTCGTACAAGCTGTCAAGCCTGTATATGAAACACTTGTACCTGTTACAGAACCTGTAGCCCAAGTGGAAGTACCCACCTCACGCGCACGGATATTATAGCTAGACGCTCCTGCAACAGCATTAAACGTAAGTACAGCATCATTTGCATTGATAGTAGATGTTCCCAGATTTGTTGGAACATCACAAGTGGTAGTTGTATTACAGGTGGCATCTCCATTAGCTGCCAAAGCCGCACGGCTCCCATAGCCAATACTACCTGCTGTACCTGCCATAACTGCGCGCATTACATTTGCTTGCCCTTGGGAGTACATCACCATACAATCATCATTCACATAATCCATATAGTTTTCCCAAAGGTCAAGGCTACCACAAGTAGCTCTAGAACTGTTTGGGCAAAAGCCAGGAGATGTGTTTCCAGTAGCTGCTTGTTGGTCGGGTGTATCACTTACTCCATCATCCGATCCACAGCCATTCCCCCAAATATGAGGCAGCCCTAGGTAGTGTCCTACCTCATGAGTCAAGGTACGGCCGTTTCCATTTGAGCCATTTCCATCCCCCATCCAACGGTAGTCCACCACAATTCCATCCAGATTTGAGCCAACAATACCTGGAGAGGGCAGATAAGCATATCCCAATACCCCTCCAAAGTTACTCGTTCCTGGGATGGGAAGCGTCCATACGTTAAGATATTGCGAAGGAGTTACCGTAGTAGCAGGCTTAATGGTATTCTCAATATAGCTTTGGCTAGAGATACTATTGTATACGTGTCTTTGGATACTTGCCAAACAGAACTCTATTTCCACATCTGCAGCAACAGATGCGAAAGTACCTCGAATCTGGCCAGCATCTGAATTTGCCTTACGAAAGTCGAGGTTCAAGCGATCAATATTCGATTGAATACGCGCTGTAGAGAGGTTTTGTCCTTGTCCAATGGCTTGACCTGATTGATGAACCACATGAACAATAATAGGAATTCGATAGATAGGGGCACGTTGGTCGCTAGCACCTGCCTGTTCCAATTGAGGGATAGCACGCAGGAAATCTTGCAACTCCTGTTCATAGTTAGGATTCTGTTGTTTAAGCCACTCTTGTGAACTTTCCAACCCACAACTATGAGCCGTAACGGGTTGATTCGGGTCAGAGATATGCCCGTGGGCATGCGAATGAGACGTATGTGGTTGCAACATTGGGATCAATTGCTGGGCATGACCCATTGTAAGCATACAACAAGCACATATAAACAAAGAGACAACTTTGTTTATATTAAAATGGCATAAACAAGAAGGGGAAGTAGAACAAAAGAACAAATACTTCATATAAGATAATTAATACGGTGTTGCGATCTATACAAATATAAGAAATTCATAGCAGATAGATCCTCCCATCCGAATAATCTTAACAGGAATATACTGGCAGCCAGAAATATATCAATGCGCATATAAGTAACTCGATATTGTAAAATAAATCTATAGTAATCCTTAGACAGCCTTTTCACCTATCTTCTATACCTATTTTGTAAAAAATATAGGTAGGATTTCCTATATTTTCACTTCGATATGCGATTTGAGGGATAAACCTTCTTTTTTACTTGAAAATAGGAGGATTCTGCGGAATATTTTATGGAAAGTTAATCCATTTAGCCTTCAAGTAGTGGGTTTCCCAGTGCTTATGAATAGGAAGTGGTTCCTACAAAGGTTATCTGGCAGGATATTGAGTAAAAAGATGAACCCAATGCCCACTCTATCAGATGATTTTTTAAGGGGAGTCAAGTCATTGGCTAGAGTACTACCAATCCTTACTACAAATCGTTATTATCGATTATAATTGTATATAAGACCAAATGCTGTTGCCCTAGTTTAGTTCCTCGATGTCTCCCCCCGATTTATGTACCTGTTGTTCATCGTAATAATAACAATTTTTTCAAAGCATTGGTATGAGGGTTCGGAAACTAGGATTTCATATTAAGGAAGCCCCAAAAAGAGAAGAAGCTCACGACCTACTTTCAGGCCGTGAACTTCCGATCAAAACAAATACTATAGGTAAGTACAGGGATTACTTAACCACCTGCAACTTTCTTACTTGCTTAGAAGTCTCATTCTGGATACTTACGAAGTATACCCCACTTGCGAGGGTAGTAAGATCCAATTGTACATTGTGTACCCCTTCTGTGAGGTTCAATGTTTGAATAAGTACTTTCTTACCATATACATCTGTCACAGCCAACTCAACAACTTCTTCTGTTTCTACAGAGAAAGCAGCCGTTACCAAATTCTTCGTTGGATTCGGATATAGGTTGAAGCTCTCGAATGCAGGAACCGTAGGAGTTACGAGTCCACCACCTCTTGAAACATCTCCTCCATCATTTGAATTGATATGAGCGAGCTGTACACCATTTGGCACCTTAACAGGGCTGAATCGAACAGTTGCATTCGGATATGGATTTGCACGCGTAGACTTACGTAGGTAGTATCCTACTTCTGTTTCCGCACCATTTGATCCCATTACACGAACTGTATATTGTCCTGGAGTAAGGCCATTTGCCACGATACGCTCATTTTGTGTACCTGTATTATTAGAAACTGCGATTTGGTTTCCACCTGAATCATATAGTTCTAGATCAAGGTCAGCAGCAAGGTGACGAAGAAGTACCTTAAGATTAGGCTTATTCTGTGTGATTGTCACACCGTACCAGTCTTCATCTCCAGCAGGACAAATCTGCGCGTTCAAAAGAATACCTGTCAATGGAAGAGCAGCAGCATCAGCAGCTACATCGTTATCCTCATATTGGTCTGTAGGGCAAGCAATTGGCGTAACTGTGTTCGTACAAATTACGGGGAAAATGAAGTGTGCAACCGCCAATCCCCAAGACTGGTTATCATCATAGGTATACCAGTTGTTATCGCTCCATTGCTCCCAAGCCGTAGCTGGCGAGGTTTCACCACTCGTATTTGTGTAAAGCGCAACGGTATCACCATTTGAGTAGTCTAGGTCTAATCCTACAAAGAACTCACCAGAAGAAGGTAGTGCAATCCCTCCAAAATCAACATAGGTACTCACACCTCCACTAATATCTGCAATGATATCAGAGATAGGTACGGTAGTCGTAGCCAATACATTTGTAGGTCCAGAAGAAGTTCCTTCCCATACTTTGAAGGTTACAGTTGAGCTACCTGTTCCATCTACAGCAGCACCAAATCCGAAGTATGCTCCACTAAGAGTCTCTCCTCCAGAAATGGCATATGTAAAGTAATCTGCCTTTGCTGCATCTGAATATTCATTCTGACCAGCAACATATCCGCCTCCAGAGGAAGTATACAATAAGATATTACCATTGTTTAGGTTGTTGATTGTATCACAAGTTTGAGGCCCTGACGAACAATCATTCACTACTACATAACCCGTTTTCGTTTCTGTGTCATTCCCTCCTGCATTAGTTGCAGTAAGAACAACCGTGTAAGTACCTGCCGTATTATAAGCAACCGTTGGGTTTTGAGCCGTTGAGGTAGAAGGTGTACCACCTGGGAACGACCAAGACCAAGAAGTTGGCGTATTCGTAGAAAGGTCATTAAAGGTTACGTCATCTCCTTCACAAATATTGGTATTACTTGCTGTAAATTCAGCTACTGGTGGATTCACACAGTTTTGAACAGTGATATATCCAGTAAGTGTTTCAGAGTCAGAACCATTTGCATTCGTTACTGTCAAAGAAACATCATATGTACCTGGTGTATTATAACTGATTGTTGGGTTCTCGAAAGAAGAAGTTGCAGGCGTACCACCTGGGAACGACCAAGACCAAGAAGTAGGCGAACCAGTAGATTGGTCAGAGAAAGTTACATCATTTCCTGCACATACAGTTGTTGGAGAGCCCATAAATCCAGCTGTTGGAGGGGTTCCTGTAGGAGCAGAGATATTCACATTGTCAATAAACAATTGGTTCCCCCAACCTGAATAATTAATGATTGCAAGCGAAACATTTGCAACCCCATCAAACTGGCTTAGGTCAATGGTTTCTGTACGCCATTGGCTACTTGTAGGAACGAATTGGCTGGTAGTAGCAGGAGCGGTACCGAGGTCTGCTCCTCCTTTTTCCCATAGGAGAGAATAAAGCGTATCACAATTAATTGCGAAAGCAATCAATAAGGTATCATCAAAGGTAGCATCATACGGTGCGTATGCAACATCAAATGTCATTTGTGTACCAGAAGAACCACTCAAATCAAGATCAGGAAGAATCAACCAGTCCAATGTACCCGCTGGGTTACTATTATTATTTCCATCATAGTTATTGAACAGTGCAGAAGCAGAACTTCCACTTGCTGCCGTTGTGGTTCTTTCCCAAGTGAATGGGTCATTCGTTTGGTTAAAGTTTTGCCAACCAAGAGGAGGGAAAGTTGTGCCTTCAAATCCTTCAGAAAGTGGGAGTCCTTGTCCACTTCCAACAGAGATCAGTCCACTGTAAGTTTGTACATCGCTACCATTACTATTGGAAGCGGTAAGGGTTACATCATATACCCCTGCAGTATTGTAGGTAACGGTGGGATTTTGGGCAGAAGAAGTCGCAGGTGTCCCCCCAGGGAATGACCAAGACCACGAAGTTGGCGAACCTGTAGATTGATCCGTAAAGGTCACTGATTGGGTTGGACAAATATTGCCCGAACTAGCCGTAAAGTCTGCTGTTGGAGGCGCACTACAATTGGTAATAGTGATATATCCATTCTTCGTTTCTATATCCGAACCGTCTGAATTCGTTGCTGTAAGTGTTACATTATAGGTACCTGCAGAATTATAGGTAACTGTTGGGTTTTGGGAAGTCGAAGAAGAAGGTGAGCCCCCTGAGAACGACCAAGACCAAGAAGTTGGATTACCTGAAGATTGGTCTGTAAATGTGATAGAAGTACCTTCACAGCCAGAAGTAGTAGATGCTGTAAAGTCTGCTGTTGGTGGAGTACTACAATCATTTACAGTGATATATCCATTCTTTGTTTCTCCATCTGAACCATCTGCATTGGTTGCAGTAAGCGTTACATTATATGTACCTGCCGTACTATAGGTAACCGTTGGGTTTTGGGCGGTAGAGGTAGAAGGAGTACCTCCAGGGAACGACCAAGACCAAGAAGTAGGATTATTCGTAGATTGGTCTGTGAATGTAACGGAAACCCCTTCACAGCCAGAGGTAGGAGATGCCGTAAATTCGGCAACAGGAGGCGTTGGAGGAGGCGTTACATTACATACCTGAGAAGCTGCTGTAAGGATGCTTGAACGCGAACCATTCAATACTGCCGTCATAACAGCTTTTTGTCCTAACGTAAAGGCATTCATACAGTTGTCATTTACATAGTCCATATAGTTCATGAACATATCTGAAGAACCACAACTTGATTGAGGGAAGTTAGGACAACCATAGTAAGGGCTATCAGAATCTGGTGTATCAGCGATACCATCATCAGAGCCACAACCTCCACCCCAAACGTGGTCTAGGGCTAGCCAGTGTCCAACTTCGTGTGTAGCTGTACGACCAAGGTTATATGTACCACTTGTACTTGGACGACCAAATGCCTCTGTCAAAACTACTACACCATCTCGGTTTGCAGGAACCGTATTAGGGAAGTAAGCATACCCTAAAACTCCTCCTGTCACATTACCTACCCACATATTTAAGTAGTTGGTATTCAACCAAGAAGTAGCAGGCTTAATGGTATTTTCGATTACACTTTGTGAGACAGTTGAACCGTTATATGAATAACGCGTAACTCCATCTGTTGCATTTCCTTGTGGGTCTAGAGACGCGAGACAAAATTCAATCTCACAGTCAGCTACAACACTAGAAAAGGCAGACGGAGTATTACTTGCGTCAGTGTTTAATCTTCTAAAATCTTCATTCAATACATCAATTTGCGATTGGATTTGTGTCAAGGAAAGGTTTTTTCCAGATCCAACTGCTTCAGAAGGCTCGTGAATAATAATCACGTGAACAGGAATTGTAACAACTGCTCGTTGTTGAACGATATGCTGGTTGTCTCGAATCCACTCATGAATGCGGTCTCGTTCCTGCTGAATTTGCAAATCAATATTCGGATTACCCCGTCTCAATAGCTCCATTTGCTGCGGGAGTCCACAGCGTTCATGTCCAGCGTGAGAGTGAGAATGAGAGGAATGCGAAGAGTGATTGTGTAAAGTAGGGCGAGAAGTTTGTGCATAAAGGCCAGAAGGTAAGAGAAAGAATGATAAAACGATTAGGCCTACAGATGCTAGGAAATGATTTTTTAGCATAAAGATCACTGATGAAATGATTTTTAAATTAAGATCTAGCGAATATCTACATTATATCACAAGTTGACAAATGTCATAGTTCAAATAGGTACTTCATTCGCACTTAGAACGTGTAAAGTATCTGAAAGATTTGATTTGTATCCTTTTTTTTCGTCCGAATGTATACACATTTCGCAATGTATCAACGGTGTTTTGAAAGATTCTTTCTCAATTCGGTCAATATCTTTCTTATCTTAGTACCGACACTTGGTGTAACGTTTTTAAAAATAAAGTGTATTGCTATGCCAAAGCTATCTCATAGAGCGTCCTCTATGCCAGCATCGCCTATTCGAAAGCTGGTACCATTTGCCGATGCCGCCAAAAAGCGAGGTACACACGTATACCATCTCAACATTGGGCAACCCGATATAGAAACGCCCCCCTCCTTTTTTGATGCCATACAGCAGGCCAACATTAAGATACTGGCCTATAGCCATTCGGCTGGAAACGAATCGCTCCGTCAAACCATTGCTACTTACTTTGGTCGATTAGGCCAACAGATTGAAGCTGAACATGTACTTGTTACCACAGGGGCATCCGAAGCCCTCAACTTCACATTCATGAGTTGCCTCAATCCTGGCGATGAGGTCATCATACCCGAACCCTTCTATGCCAATTACAATGGTTTCTCCTTGGTATCTGGGGTGAAGGTTGTACCGATTACGACCTCTATTGATGAGGATTTTGCCTTGCCTCCCATTGAGGCATTCGAAGAACTGATTACGCCCCGTACCAAAGCCATCCTTATTTGCAATCCAGGCAATCCAACAGGTATTCTTTACCCAAAAGAATCTCTGATGAAGTTACGGGAGATTGTGCTTAAGCATGATCTTTTCTTGTTTGCGGATGAAGTCTACCGAGAATTCGCCTATGATAACCTGAAGCATCATTCGGTTTTAGGCTTAGAAGGATTGGAACAACATACAGTGGTTGTGGATTCTATCTCTAAACGCTTTTCAGCTTGTGGGGCGAGAATTGGGTGTATCGTCACACGGAATACAGATATCCTTACAGCTGCCCTGAAGTTTGCGCAAGCACGTTTGTCGCCGCCTACCTTCGGACAAATTGGAGCAGAAGCGGCCTACCACCTACCTCAATCTTTTTATGATACAGTGGTGGAAGAATACGTGGCTAGGCGAAACTTCATGATTGAACAACTCAATCAATTGGAGGGGGTATATTGTCCGCAGGTGACAGGCGCCTTCTATGCCTTGGTTCGATTGCCGATTGATGACTCTGAGAAGTTCTGTCGTTGGCTATTGGAATCCTTCGAATACAAAGGCGCAACCGTCATGGTGGCTCCCGCTGCCGGTTTCTACGCCAGTAAAGGATTGGGTCGTGACCAAGTTCGGATTGCCTATGTATTGAACCGTACAGACCTTGCTGCCGCCATCGAATGTTTGGCAGAAGGCTTAAAAGTCTATCAACGCACCATTATGGCAACTGCTAAAGTATAAGGATTTGTGATCCGTCTTTGTCTTTCATAGGGCAAAGGTCTTTCTGCCCTGTACAGACGTGGGTTTTACGCTCAGGTTGGTGCAGGGCAGATACCTTTTGTAGGAGGATAGGTTCGAGTATCTTCCAAACATTCTCCGCAACGATTTTGTAACCTTCTGCCGTAGGGTGAATCCCATCGGGGAGGTTCAATTCGGGTATGCCTCCTACTCCATCCAATAAGAACGGGATTAAGGTAGCATCATTTGATTCGGCGAGGCTAGGATATATATCATGAAACTCCTTTGCATAGGCTTTCCCCATATTGGGGGGTACTTCCATTCCTGCAATTACCAAAGTAGCATCAGGATAAGCCTTTTTCACTTTGTCTAAAATACTTTGTAGGTTCTTTTTGGTCTCCTTCAAATCAAGTCCGCGCAATCCATCATTGCCCCCGAGTTCCAATACAAAGATGGAAATGGGCTGTTTGAGTATCCAATCGATTCGGCTATTGCCTCCAGCTGATGTTTCCCCACTCAGGCCTGCATTCACAACCCGACAGTTATAGCCCAAGGAGTCTAAACGGCTTTGTATACGCGCAGGATAAGCATCTGATTCATTTTCCAGCTGATAGCCTGCGGTCAAACTATTGCCAAAGAAAACAATATTCATAGTAGGGCCAGGATCCTCTTCGGGAGGTAACGAATCGGAATTTGATGCTGTTGATTGTTGCGTTTGCGTTTGAGACCCGCCACATGCGAATAAAAACAGGCAAAGAAGGAATGGTAGGTATTTCGTCATAATAAGGATATGCTAGTATACATGTTTGAGTATAGAAAACGAGGGAAACAATAATAGGTTAACGGACGTGGGGGTAAATGTACTATATATAGGGCTATTTCTCATATGGCTTTATACTCTTAGACGCCTTGGGCTGAAGCCGCAAGGCTACAGTAAATCTTGGGGTTGTATAGAATTACACAAAGCATCTTAGAAGTCTTTCTAAGTCGAATCTCCTCTTTATGCGACGAAGTTCTATCCACCGTTTTCTCCTTTCTATGTTTTGGAACAAGCCTCCTATATTCGGTTCTGAGGCTTCTATCTCTTGGAATAAGCCTCCTATATTCGGTTCTGAGGCTTCTATCTCTTGGAATAAGCCTCCTATATTTGGTTCTGAGGTTTCTATGTCTTGGAAAAAGCCTCCTATATTTGGTTTTGAGGTTTCTATGTCTTGGAAAAAGCTTCCTATATTTGGTTCTGAGGTTTCTATCTCTTGGAAAAAGCTTCCTATATTTGGTTCTGAGGCTTCTATGTATTGGAAAAAGCCTACTATATTTGGTTCTAAGGTTTCTATGTATTGGAAAAAGCCTACTATATTTGGTTCTAAGGTTTCTATGTATTGGAAAAAGCCTACTATATTTGGTTCTGAGGTTTCTATGTCTTGGAAAAAGTCTCCTACATTCGGGTTAGTCCCTTCTATATTGAAGGGAGTTCCTTCTGAGGTTGTATAAAAAGTGTTTAGTGGAAGGTTTTATACAACCTCTGCTTTTGCCTGTTGGGGTCATTTTGCGGATAGAAACTGGCCATACTTACTCGTCACTTTACCAGAGGTTTGTCATATGAGAAATGGCGGGTACCACTTACAATTGTATTTCCTCCTTAAGCTGCTCGACATATTCCGTAGTCGTTTGTGAGGCAATAGCAATTTGTTCTATTGTCATTACTCCCATATTCAATAAGTTGAGGATAAGGGATTTCCGATTCGCTTCCAATTTTTCCTCTACCATTTTTTCAGCCATTTTCTTCGCAAGCTCTCGGTCTCTATACTCAGATCGGATGAATAAAGAATGATTCGTACTGGCAATGTCCAGTATATAACTCATAAACTGTTCATATGAACGGCGTTCAGTCTCGGTCATATTCGCAAGTTTTAACACTTGATTGGCCTTCTTGATACCTCTTGCAGAAAAGTCTGATTTAATCTCGCTATGTTTGAGGAAGTAGATCCATTCTTCTAAGGTATTCTTTGCCATATCATTGAACTTATTCACCTTTATCAGGTAAATATCTGGATATATATCAGAGATAGATGTTTTTCCAAAGTAGTTCTTCTGGAAATTGGTCAATCCTAGCTCTTCATTGGAATATAAATCAAAGAATTTAGTATTTCCCTTGTATAGAAACCCCTCTCCTTGTCCTAAGTCAAAGTAGACAATATTAACCGAGATGACCTTTTTTATCTTATGATAGAATTCTCCTCTTTTCAAATGCTCGGCTGTCACTTTACTAATACTATATAATATCCGATGAAAGTAATCAGCTTCATAAGCATTTTGAACCTCAATAATAATCAGTTCATCTTTCGAATTCTTCACCAGAATATCTACTCGATTATGCTTATCATCCACAGTCATTTGATTTGTTTCACTATCTAATATCTCTTCAATTTCAACATCCTCCTTAAGTAGTTCGCTCAAAAAGCCTTCAAGTATCTCAAAGTTGGCTTTTTGTCGTAGAAGGCGTTTGATTGCCCAGTCAAACCGAATGTGTTTTTGTTCTTGCATTACCCACTATTATCTTTCTCTCTCGAAGATACACAAAAATAAAGGCTTCCCCAATCCCCTAAACTTTCATTTTCCTGAAACCAATTTGTCAAAAGCTTGTTTATATTCGGAACGCTTATGCGAAACCAATCACAGGATCCCAAATAATGTCTATACTTTCTGTCAAGCATCTCACAAAAACCTATACAAGTGGCGGCAATCGTTCATTGACCGTTCTCGATGATGTTTCTTTTGAATTGAAGGAGGGTGATATATGCGCAATTGTGGGGCCTTCGGGCAGTGGCAAAACGACCCTCCTCGGATTATGTGCAGGCCTAGACCGTGCGAGTTCGGGTTCGGTGGTACTCAATGGTGTTGCCCTTGATGCACTGAATGAGGACGAGCGCGCAGAGGTACGCAACCAATATGTCGGCTTTATCTTCCAAAACTTCCAACTCCTCCCTACCCTTACAGCTTTGGAAAATGTCATGGTTCCGATGGAGTTAAGGGGCGAAAAGGGGGCGCGTAAACGTGCCATGGAACTACTCGAACGGGTAGGACTAGGCGAACGATACCACCACTACCCTACCCAACTTTCTGGAGGCGAACAACAACGGGTGTCGCTCGCTCGTGCTTTCTCGAATCGGCCACGTATTCTATTCGCCGATGAGCCTACGGGCAATCTCGATGAGGAAACCAGCGCAAAGGTGGAGAAGTTGATGTTTGACCTCAACCGCGAATCGGGAACAACCCTCGTGCTGGTCACCCACGATCTAGAACTCGCCCAAAAGACCCAGCGCATCATTCAGTTGAAGGGGGGACGCATTTTCAAGGATCAAACTGTAACGCCTGCTTAACCGATTCGTATACACTATGTCATTATTCAATTCGTGGAGCTGGCAAATGGCTTGGCGCGATAGTCGCCGAAACCGCGCACGTCTACTCCTCTTTACTTCTTCCATCATTTTGGGGATTGCGGCCTTGGTGGCTATCAGTGCCTTTGGGCATAACCTTCAAAAGGAAATGGACGACCAAGCAAAGAGTTTACTCGCAGCCGACCTTTCGATTCGGGGACAATATGCGCCTAAGGGGGATATAGAAGCCCTCATGGATTCGCTGGGTGGCGAACGCGCCTTCGAAACGGGCTTTGCTTCGATGGTCTATTTCCCCAAATCGGGCGGGACACGTATGGCGCGTATTCGAGCCATAGAGGGCAATTACCCTTTTTATGGAACCCTCAAAACAGATCCTCCCCAAGCAGCGCAGGGATTTCGTACGGCTCAACAGGCATTGATTGACCATACATTGATGATCCAGTACAATGTGGGCGTAGGCGATTCGGTGAAGATAGGCGAAGTAATGTTTGAGATTGCGGGAAAGTTAGAGGGCGTACCAGGCCAATCGGGCGTAGCAGGAACAGCAGCCCCTCCCGTATTTATCCCCCAATCCTATGTACCCGCTACCCAACTCATCCAACCTGGAAGCCGCGTATCCCACAATTACTATTTCAAGTTTGAGGAGGGGCGAGATATGGAAGCGTTACGCGAAACCATTAAGCACCGTATGGAGGAGGCCAACCTTCGCTTTGAAACGGTGGATTCGCGCAGACGACGCATTGGACGTGCCCTAGGAAGACTCACAGACTTCCTTAACCTCGTAGCTTTCATCGCGCTACTATTGGGATGCGTGGGGGTGGCCAGTGCGGTACATGTATATATTAAGGAGAAGTTGCGCTCGGTGGCGGTATTGCGTTGTTTGGGCGCGACGGGCAGACAGGCATTTACCATCTTTTTGATACAGGTGATGGTGATGGGCGTAATCGGTTCGGTGATCGGGGCATTGTTCGGAACGGCTTTTCAGGTCTATCTCCCTACCCTCCTCCAAGACTTTTTGCCGATGTCGGTGACAATGGAGGTTTCTTGGACGGCCATTGGACAAGGTATCCTGACGGGTATAGGCATCTCGCTTTTGTTTGCCCTATTGCCTCTATTGGATATCCTGAAAGTGTCGCCCCTGATGAGCTTGCGGGCATCTTTTGAATCGGCTACAACCCAACGGCATCCGTTGAGTCGTGTGGTCTATGTCCTCATTGTGCTCTTTATCTGGGGCTTTTCCTATATGCAAACCCGCCATGTCATAAGCGCGTTGGTGTTTACAATTGGGCTGGGGATGGCGTTTGGGGTATTGGTGGGGATTGGGCGATTCGTGATGTGGGCGGTTCGGCGATGGTTCCCTACGGGCTGGAGCTACCTCTGGCGACAAAGCCTTGCCAATCTGTATCGCCCCAACAACCAAACGCTTATCCTCCTCGTAACCATCGGATTAGGAACGGCACTCATTGCCACTTTATACTTCATCCAAAGCCTATTGCTTAACCAAGTCGATATTTCTATTAGTGGCAATCAGCCCAATATGGTCTTGTTTGATATTCAAAATGAGCAAAAGGATCAATTGGATGCCTTTATTCGGGAGGCTGACTTGCCCATACTAGAAAGTGTGCCTATTGTAACCATGAAGCTGGATGCCATTAACGGACGCTCCCGCCTAGAACTGGTACGTGATACAACCCTCGATATTCCACGTTTTGCCCTCAACCGCGAATACCGCGTTACCTACCGCGATAGCCTGCTCGGCTCAGAAACGGTCATAGCTGGTCGGTATGTAGGACGCGTATCACAGGGCGATACCCTCCTTATTTCTATGGAGCGCGATTGGGCGGAGGAATTGGGGGTAACAGTAGGGGATGCCATTGATTTTAATGTACAAGGGGTAGTGATGCCAACAGTCTTGGGAAGCATACGCGAGATAGACCGTACCCGTTTGGAGATTCGTGCCTTTACTGTGCTATTTCCTTCGGGCATACTCGAAGCAGCTCCCCAATTTCATGCCCTTGTAACCCGCACCCCGAATCCTGATGTTTCGGCCACCTTCCAACAGAAGCTCGTCTTGGCCTACCCCAACGTATCTGTGGTAGACCTCAACCTCGTCCTCCAAACCGTTGATGATCTCCTCGGGAAGGTATCCTTCGTCATCCAATTCATGGCCTTATTCTCCATCCTCACAGGGCTTTTGGTACTGATAGGCTCCGTGATGCTAAGCCGCTACCAACGCGTACGCGAAAGCATCCTCCTCCGCACCCTTGGCGCAAACCGCCGCCAAATCATCCTCATCAACCTCCTCGAATACCTCCTCCTTGGTAGCCTCGCTGCCCTCTGTGGCATCGCTTTGGCACTCGCAAGCAGTTGGGCACTTGCCACCTTCACCTTCCAACTCGACTTCTACCCAAGCCTTGCTCCTATAGGAGGGGTATTTCTGCTAATTACATCGCTTACGGTATTAATTGGCCTGCTTAATAGCCGCGGCATCCTAAATCGTCCGCCCCTAGAAGTGCTTCGTGATACCGAAGCGGGCTAGGGATTCATGGGTAGCGGGTGTACCCCACCCGCTATCCTCCCTTTAACATATCTAGAATCTTCTTTGTATTCTCATAATTCCGCACAAACTCTACATGCATAGGGAAAGCTCTCGCTAACTCTTCAAATAGCTTTCCTCCTTTTAACAAGTTTTCTATCCCCCTCTCAAAATCTCCCAACTGTATAGAAATCTGAAAAAGCTTCATATACGAAATAGCCAAGCCGTTTTTAAAGTCCACATTATTGGGATGACTCGAATAAAGCTCTTCTCCTAAACGACTACGTTTTTCGAAGTACTCTAGAGCCAATTGAAGATTCCCTAGACTACTATGAGTCCCTCCTAGTTTTGAGTACGAAATAGCCAAGCCGTTTTTAAAACCCACATTACTCGGATGACTCGAATAAAGCTCTTCACTAAGTCTAGCATCTTTTTCGAAGTACGCTAGAGCCAATTGAAGATTACCTAGACTACTATGAGTCCCTCCTAGTTTTGAGTACGAAATAGCCAAGCCGTTTTTAAAACCCACATTACTCGGATGACTCGAATAAAGCTCTTCACTAAGTCTAGCATCTTTTTC
>Ga0163111_10000039_pt1 | contig 82815 bp, 51 predicted proteins | sample CRUFie1St18metaG_FD_109645 | JGI IMG/M metagenome (GOLD analysis project Ga0163111, IMG submission 109645) | Marine microbial communities from the Costa Rica Dome - CRUD Field 142mm St18 metaG | ecosystem: Environmental > Aquatic > Marine > Oceanic > Photic zone | place: Costa Rica: the Eastern...
CACGACAGGGACGCTGGCTAGTTGACACCTATGCCTGTCATGCCACGACAGGGACGCTGGCTAGTTGACACCTATGCCTGTTGTGCCACGACAGGGACGCTGGCTAATTGACACCTATGCCTGTTGTGCCACGACAGGGACGCTGGCTAGTTGACACCTATGCCTGTTGCACCACGACAGGAACGCTGGCCTTTTGCGACCTATGCCTGTTGCGCCACGACAGGGACGCTGGCCTTTTTCCCTCCAAGCCTTATATAAGCCTACCCCATTATAAAAAGCAAAAGGGCTACCTCATCTGAGGTAGCCCTTTGTATATTATGATAAGAACCTACTAGTTATCCCAGAAAATCTTTCCGAATAGTCCAGTTTCAGCAGGTACGTTATCAGGATTCAAGTCTCTTTCTCTTTGAGGATATGGGTAACGAGAAGGAAGCTCTGCATTTCCTCCGTAAGGAGTGATTGTAGGCAGATTCGTTCTTCTGATGTCAGTCCAAGACTCAAACTGAGAGAACATTGCGATGTACTTGTGTGTCATGATGCTTTCTAGCGTCAATCCAGAAGCAGCACCAGGAACTGTGTTTGCAATAAATGCAGGATCAGAAGCACCTGTAACATCAGTCAAAGAAGCCTCAACAGCTGCATTCAATGCAGTAAGTGCACCAGCAGCATCATTTGTTTGGAAACGTGCTTCCGCTTCAATGAACTTTTGCTCTGTATAAGTCACCAAAGGAAGACCTGAGCTAATAGAAGCATAGTGTGCACCAATCATAGAAGCAGATGGATCTGGAGAGTCAGGATTTGTTCCATTGTACTCACCATTTGCATCAGTAGTAGCGTAGAAAGGAAGTCTTGGGTCATTCAAACTCTTGAGAAGGTCTACAAAAGTTTCGTGCATACTCAAGTCACCTCTTTGTGTGTTGAACTGATACCATGGATTAGCTTCTTGTGGGTCAGCAGTACCATATACCATTTCCATATCTTCTGCACCAGCAGAGAATCCGTTACCAGCTGCAGTGATAGCGTTTGCATAGTCACCAGTGTGTAGATAATAACGAGCCTTCAATGCGTAAGCTGCCTTTGTCCACAATGCAACATCACCACCGTAAATCAAATCTTCTGTGCTAGGAGAAACTGGGCTACTAGCTGCGAAAGAAGAGATTGCTTCATCAAGAAGGTTGTGGATAGTTGTATAAACGCCAGCTGCATCATCATAGATAGGAGTAGGGTCATCAGCACCTTGTAGGGCTTCAGAATAAGGAATATCACCAAAGCTATCTACCAAGATTCCAAGAATCAAAGAAGTAAGTACGTTAGCTGCCCCCACATAGTGAGAGTTTCCGTTAGTAACGGCCTTGTCTTTCAGTTGTTTCAAATCCATCAAAGCATCAGCATACGCCCAGCTCCATGGGTTATTCACATCTGTAGCAACGACATTGTAACGAGAAGCAGCGTTCATCTGACGAGCAGTACCTGCTTGCGTTTGGATGAAAGTAGCACTATACCAAGTTAAATCTGTTCCATATACCAAACCTGTTGCAATTTCTGCTGAAGGTAGTAGCAAGCTTTCAGGAACATCTGTTGGTTCGTTTGGATCATTAGCATATCCTTCTACGAAAGAAGAACAAGAACTATATAGAAGTAGCCCCATAACTAAGGCCACAGACCATAATGTTTTATTGAAAGTTTTCATAATAATCTTGTCTGTTTTTTGGAATTTAACCCTATAGAGAAACTTTAACACCAATTACATAACTCTTTGTTCCTGGCTGGTTGAAGTAGTCCCAACCAAGTCCGTTGGTTTGTCCTCTCAAACTAGTTTCTGGATCGATACCCGTGTAATCAGTTTTCAACCATAGGTTTCTTCCTGTCAAGAATAGCTCAACACCACCAATTGGAGTGCTTTCCAAGATATTAGCAGGAAGCTTGTATCCAAGTGTCAATTCACGTAGACGTACCCAACCTCCATCTTCAATAAATTGCTCAGTTGGTCCAGTAAATCCAGAACCAGTTGCACCAAGGTGCCAGTTGATGTCCAAAGGAACCTCTGTAGTGTTAGTTACCCAAGCACTAGGATTGTCTTCGTTTCCATAGTAGCTATCAGAAGTAACCGCATCAAATACTTGAGTAGTATTGTTCAAACGATTTTGCTCAGTGTCAGCATGTGCTCCGAAATAGTAAAGTGCACCTCTTGTACCGTTCCACATGTCACCACCCTTACGGATGTCAAGCAAAGCGTATAGACGAAGACCTTTGAAAGACAATGTATTTCCAAGACCCATCATCCAATCTGGGTTAGGATCACCTACTACTTGACTTTCAGCAGCTTCTACTGGGTATCCAGCAGCGTCTACTACATAACGTCCATCAGAAGTTCTATCAAATACTCCACCGAAGAATACACCGTAAGGCTGTCCTACGATTGCACGGCTAGAGATACTAGAGAAGTTAGCTTCTCCAACGTTGATAAAGTCTAGTCCATCAATAGCAGAGATTTCTTTTACTTCACTTGTGTTCTTCGTGAAGTTCAAGTCGATATCCCAACGGAATCCGCTCTCAGTCTTAACAGGCGTACCATTTACTGTTAACTCGATACCTTGGTTCAATACCTCTCCAGCGTTCTTGATCAAAGAAGAGAATCCAGAAGAAGCAGGTACGTTTACAGCAATAATTTGGTCTTTACTAACTTGTCGGTAGTAAGTAAGGTCGATTCCCAAACGTCCGTTGAAGAAACGAAGGTCTGCCCCTACCTCTAATGCACTTGTACGCTCAGGCTTCAAAGTATTGTTACCTGCAACATCACTCAATGTAAAGTTAGTAACACCCAAGAATGGAGTTTGGAAGAAGTCGATGAATCCACCACCGTAGAATCCACCACCATATGTAGTAGAAGAACTGTAAACTGGTGGCTCTTTACCAGCAATCGCGTAGCTCATACGAATCTTACCGAATGGAAGGATCTTGTTTTCAGACAAGCCAAATGCTTCTGTGAATACGAATCCTACACTAGCAGAAGGATAGATGAAGCTATTGTCTGCAGCAAAAGTAGAAGCCCAGTCATTTCTTGCAGTAACGTTCAAGTATAACATTCTCTTATACTCCAATCGCAAGTCAGCAAACAAACTAGCAAGACGTACAATAGAGTAAGCCTCAGAAGAGTTTACAGCAGCAGCGTTACTGATGTTGTAGAAATCAGGAATAGATAGGCCTGTACCTTGTGTATATACATTCTGGAAGTAACGGTGGTTCAAGTTGTTTCCTAGCAACAATGATCCAGAGAAATCATCACTGAACTGGTGGCTCAATGTGATGAAGATATCAGAGTTAATTTCAGAACGACGGATAGCGTTTTCATATACAGAACCAGAAGCGTTTCCTCCAGAAGAACCAATCGCGAAGATCTGCTTACGGAAGTCACTATATGTATCTGTACCGATTCGATACATCAAATCCAACCACTTAACTGGCTTATAAGAAAGCGTGAAGTTACCAATGAAACGGTTTACTTCAGAAGTCAATGGGTTTTGGTTTACTGTCCAATATGGGTTGTCATATCCACCACCCAATCGATAGTTTCTTTGTGTTCCATCTGGCAAAATGAAAGCAGAAGGATCAGTAGGATCGTCAGATCCGTTAGAGTTATCGAAGGAAGGAGGCGTACGAAGAAGACCAAGCATTACACCATTTACGTTAGAACCACCCTGAGTAGAAGTAGTCTGCGAATTAATGTAGTTAGCATTTGTAGACAAACGCAATTTTGGTGTAACAGTAACTTGTCCAGCAGCACGAACAGAAGTTCTTTCGAACTTAGACAAAGGAATAACCCCTTCTTGGTTTGTACGAGAAAGGCTCAATACTCCATTGTTCTCTAGGTTACCACCGCTAACAGATACGTTTTGATCCCACTTAACACCTGTTTGGAAGAACTTAGATCGGTCAAATACTTGTGCAGGAGAACCCGTAGCAGTAGAGTCAGTAGAGAATACCAATTCACCACTATCGTCATAGCTCAAATCAGAAATGAGAGGTCCCCAAGAAGTAGAGATACCAGGAGCCAAATCACTGTCAAATCCTTGTGCATAAGACTGGTTCAATTCAGGAAGCTTGTTAACTTGGTCAAAGCTTACTGTAGAAGAATAAGAAAGATTCAAGCCTTTCTTTCCACTTCCTGCGCTAGATCCTTTTTTCGTTGTGATAATGATTACACCATTCGCTGCACGAGAACCATAAAGAGCTGTAGCAGCAGGTCCTTTCAATACAGAGATATCTGCAATATCATCTGGGCTAACATCAATACCACGGTTTGAGAATGTTGCATCTCCCAAAGAGCTAAATACATCCCCTGTATTATCAGTCTCTGCGTTAGAAACGATAATACCATCAATTACAATCAAAGCCTGGTTACTCTGACCGAAAGAAGTAAATCCACGAATAACAACGTTAGAAGAACTACCTGGAGCACCTGAAGAGTTCACAATCTGAACTCCAGAAAGCTTTCCAGAAAGACCAGAAATAACGTTTGTCTCACGAGAATCAACAACTGCCTGTCCACTCACGGCCTGTACAGAAGAAGTCAACGCTCGCTCTTCACGAGCAATACCGAAAGCAGTAATCACCTGCTCTTCAATCTCAAGTACGTCTGTAGACATACCTACATCAATAGAAGAACGGCCACTAATCACTTCACGTACACTCTTCTTTCCTACAAATGAAAATACTAGAGCTTCAGCAGAAGAAGGGACAGTAAGCTTGTATTCCCCATTCGCGTTTGTAAGGATACCTGTGTTAGTACCTTCAGCCACGACTGCAACTCCTTGTAGCGGATCGCCCGAGTCAGCATCAGTAACTTTTCCTGATACTGTACTTTGTGCCAATGCATAGTTAAAGCATAGCGCGAGCGACAGAACAAGTAATGATAGAAGTTTTTTCATAAACAAACTGTTTAGGTTTACACTACTAAAAATTAAAGAACGCTCTCTACTTATACACACTTTGCTCTTTTTTCAAAGGCTTGGAAATTTATGTATAAGTTTCATACAACGAGTTTAACCGTTGTTTAACTCAAATTTAATATAATATCGAAAACCTACAATAACTTCAATAGAGAATTATACAACTTTTCTCATTCTAGGTGAATGAATCTATATAAAACTCGAAAAGAGAAGCACCTTCATTTCCTATCTTCTTCAAACAGAGAACGGCCAGAAACCCAAGGCTTCTGACCGTTTTCTAGCGTATCGTTGAACGAACGAAACTAGTACATATGGATAATTTCTCCACTCTTTGTATGTGTTCCGCTGCGTACTCTATAATAGTAAACACCTTCAGGAAGAGCCGATAAGTTCACCTTATTGACTTCACTTCCCTCAAGCTTCCATGTCTCACGAATTACAACCTGACCTGTTGCATTGTACATCACGAATTGAACATCTCCCTTATCAAGTCCATCAACTGCTATGAAGAGTTCTTCTCTTGCTGGGTTTGGATATAGAGTGAAGTTCACCCCTTCCTCAATGCTAATCAATGTTTGGTCATCATCCTTAGATGGCAGATCTACCACTGTAACCGAACCTGGAGTCATTGGGCGTGGAGTCATGCTAATAGCCTGATCACGTTGTACAACATGCAAGGAATATCCTTCATCATTGCTAACCCCTACAGCTCCATATACTTGGATATAGATGATGTCGCCTGTATTCAGGTTATTCAATGTTACATTCTCATCCAATCGACTTGGATTTGTAGAAGAGAAGGTCGTTCCATTGTAGATTACATCAAGCTCACAGTTTGCATCCAATGCACCCAATTTCACATTGATGTTCGTCTTTTCACCTACGATGAACATATACGTATCAATATCACCGATTGGGCAAATACGTGCGTTACGATTCACACCAATCTGTGGAAGCATCTTGGCATCTCCCATTGTTTCGTTGCTTTCGAATACATCTCGACCACAAGAAGAAGGTGTAGAAGAAACCGTTACATCAAATCCTGTGAATCGATCAGCCAATGTAGAAACAACGATATAATATGTAGCCCCTCCTCGTATTGACATTCCTGTCAATGATGGGTTACCTGATGGAGAAGTTGCTGTACCCACACAAACAGAGTTAGAATCGTCTGGGCATCCCTCAAAGATGAACAACCCAACTTCATTATCTGTATTGCTCAATACCACATTCAAGTCTTCATCCACACTTGGCGTATATTCATATACATAATCTGGACCATCCAAGTAAAGGCTCGTACATCCATCTGCACTGCTATAGTCATTCAATGCACACTCTGTACTCATTCCACTCGCGCTAAATGGCAAGCCAGAAAGCACCTCTGCATTGCTACAATTTGTACCCATTGCCAACGCATTTACTGTTACAGTAACTTGATCAGAAACTACACAAACACCGTCATCAACGGTTACTGTATAGGTCGTAGTGGAATCAGGTACAACATCAATTGAAGCGGTTGTTCCTAAAATCTGTGAGCCAACACTCCATGTAAAGCTGTAAGAACCTGTTCCATTTGTCGCAGTGGCTGTCAATGTGCCTAAGCAGAAGGTCGCATCAGCGCCTGCATCCACACCGAGGGTAGAGCCCGTCACTGTCAAGTTGAAGCTACATGTAGCTGTATTGCCAGACGCATCCGTTACCATTGCTGTAATTGCATGTACGCCAGAAGAGTAAGGCCCTCCAGGCATATAGTCTACTGTTGAGTTAGGACAATCCATATAGGTGATAGGTGGGAATGAATCCACGACACACTCACCAGGTCCAATAGAAACAGTACGATCAGAACAATCTGTAATGACAGGAGCTTGTGTATCATTGATTGTTACATCAAACGCACAAGAAGCGGTATTGGAAGAAGCATCAGAAATCGTCCATGTAACGGTGGTTGTTCCTGTTGGATAAATACCAGACGCATCAGAAGTTCCATTGTAATCATTGGTAAGCACAAGACCTGTTGGGCAGTTATCACCAAATGTAGGCGCAAGAATCGAAACATTTGCATCACATTGGCCAGCACTTACGCTTTGATTCACATTGGCAGGACAACTAATAGTTGGCACTTCACTATCAGAAACAAAGATTTCATGGCTACAAGAAGCCGTATTACCATGTACATCAGAAACAGTCCACATTACAACTGTATTTCCTGAAGGATAGGTATCTGTTGCGTTAGATGTATTATTGTAATCGTTCGTAATAGAAAGAACGCCACAGTTATCCGTAGTTGCTGGAGATGGAACATTCACTACCGCATCACAACTTTGGTTCACAGGGATTGTTGCATCCGAAGGACAAATTGTAATAACAGGAGCTTCATTGTCCACAACAGTTACATTAAATCCACAGCTAGACTCATTACCATCATTGTCTACGACACTGTAAATAACGAGGGTGGTTGTTCCAGCGAAGAAAGTTTCACCAGGAGTATGTGACTGGCTAGTACTTGCTATTGCACAGTTATCTGTAGGTGTAGGTTCTACCCACATAACATCTGCAGAGCAATCACCTGCAAGCGCAGACTCTGTAATATCTGCAGGACAACCCATAATCATTGGAGCTTCAATGTCCTTAATAAGGATAGTGAACGAACAAGAACTTGTATTGCCACTCGCATCAGATCCTGTCCAAGTAACAGTTGTTTCTCCTTGCGGATACGCATCACTTGCATCAGAGGTATTGTTAAAGTCATTAGTAAATGTAATGCTTCCACAATTGTCTACGCCTGTCGGAGCAGGTACTGTCACCATTCCTGTACATTGACCTGGATTATTGTCTTCCGTCATATCAGCAGGACATGTAATAGAAGGGGCTTGCATATCCATTACTGTAACTGTCATGGCACAAGTACTAGCGTTACCATTCAAGTCATTCACAGACCAAACAACCGTAGTCATTCCCTCTGGATATGTGTCGCTTGCATCTGAAGTACTGTTGAAGTCATTTGTAGCAACTCCTACATTACATTCATCAGAAACGGTCGGAAACCCAACACTTACCGCAGCATCACAAGAACCAATATCTGTGTTCTGAGAAACGTCAGTAGGACACGCAATTGTAGGATCTTGGTCGTCTTCTACCGTAACGGTCATAGAACAAGAAGATGAGTTGCCATTCAAATCATCCACTGTCCACACAACTGTTGTTGTACCGACAGAGTATGTATCAAGACCATCAGAAGTATTATTGTAATCATTTACAAGTGTAGACACTCCACAGTTATCTGCAATCAAAGGAGCTGTAACATTCACAGCTGCTCCACAGAATCCTGAATCTGTCGCTTGTGTAATATCTGGTGCACAAGAGATGAATGGAAGTTCATTGTCTGTCACATCAATTGTGATTGAACATGTACTTGTATTACCATTCGCATCTGCAACTGTCCAAGTCACAGTAGTCGTTCCTACATTATACAAGTTACTTGCATCTGAAGTACCTGTGATGTCATTCGTCAATGAAACAACCGCACAGTTATCAGAAGTAGTAGGCACAGCAACTGTTACATTCGCTTTACAGAGGGTTGTATCTGTACTTGTTGCGATATTAGCAGGACATGTAATGACAGGAGCTTCATTCTCTTCAACTGTTACTGTCATTGTACATCCAGCGTCGTTTCCATTCACATCAGAAACGAACCATTCAACCGTTGTCACACCTGTAGGATATGTACCACTTGCATCCAATCCTCCAGTGAAATCATTAATTGCACTTGCAATACCACAATTTTCATCAATAGTAGGAGGAGCAATTGTTATAGTTGCTTCACATGCTCCAGGATCGGTATTCGCGGTGATATCAGCAGGACATGTAACTACTGGTACGAAGTTGTCTTCTATTATTACATCTATGCTACAAGAGGCACTATTGCCACTATCATCTGTGATTGTCCATGCTACGGTAGTTGTTCCTAGAGAATAGATACCACTTGCATCTGACATTCCATTGTAGTCATTCATGAAACTCGCAACCGTACAGTTTTCCGTAGTTGTAGGAACTGCTATTGTAACCATTGCATTACAACTATCTGTATCCGTATCCTGCGTAATAGATGCTGGACATGTGATTGTTGGAAGCTCATTATCGGTAATCACTACATTGATTGCACAAGTAGAGACATTACCTGAAGTATCAGAAGCTGTCCATGTTACCACTGTTGTACCTGTTGGGTAGGTATCAGAAGCATCCATTGTATTATTAAAGTCATTCGTCAAGCTGATTGTACAGTTATCACTGTGTGTAGGCACAGGAATCGTCACTACTGCATCACAGCTTCCTGCATCTGTATCCTGAGCTACATCAGCTGGACACGTCAATGCTGGGTCTTCATCGTCGTTCACTACAACGTCGAAGATACATTGTACAAGGTTACCTCCAACGTCTGTAACGGTAGTTGTAACCGTTGTTGTTCCTACAGGGAACATATCTCCAGAGTTATGAGAAGCTACTGGCGGGAACATAAAGCAGTTATCGCTCGGAGACACAGGATCCCATGTAACAATTGCGCCACACATTCCAGCATCATTGCTCACCACAATTGGAGCGGTAGGGCAATTCGCAAATACAGGACTCTCATCATCTCTAACTGTAACATCGAATGAACAAGTAGCTGTATTACCAGAAGCATCCGTTGCCGTTAGCATAACAGTAGTTGTTCCTAGAGGATACGTATCAGACGCATCTGATGTATTGTTGAAGTCATTCTCAACAGTAGCAGAACAATTATCACTGAATGTTGGTGCAGCGAACGTAATTGCCGCATCACATTCTCCTGCGTCCGCAGGCTGTGTAAGGTCTGATGGACAGGTAATCATTGGATCTTCATCATCCTCGATGGTTACATCAATAGAACAAGTAGCCATATTTCCAGCATCATCCATAGCTGTAAACACAACAGTTGTAGAACCAACAGGATATGTATCAGAAGCATCTGAGGTATTGTTGAAGTCATTTTCAATAGACGCGACTACACAATTGTCAGCTCCTGTAGCAGCACCAATCGTTACTGCCGCTTCACACACACCAAGATCGGCTGTTTGGGTTACCCCTGCAGGACATGTGATGCTTGGATCTGCTTGGTCTTCAATCGTAATAGCCATTACACATGTGCTCATGTTTCCAGCTCCATCCAATGCAGAGAAGGAAACAGTAGTTGTACCTACTGCATATGTATCACTTGCATCTGAGGTATTGTTATAGTCATTCAAGACTGACATGACTCCACAGTTATCGCTAGTAGTCAAAGCAGGAACTGTAACAGAAGCGTTACAGCTATCTGTATCATTTGCTTGTGTGATATCTGCTGGACATGTGATTGCAGGAGCTTCCATGTCATTAATCGTCACGACGAATGAACAAGTTCCTACATTACCGTCTGTATCTGTCGCTGAGAATACTACGGTTGTTGCTCCATTAGCATATGTATCACTTGCATCAGAAGTGCTATTGAAATCATTTGTGATGGAAGCAATACCTCCACAGTTATCTGTTGCGCTAGCCGCAGGAACTGTAACCGCTGCATCACAAGATCCTGCATCTGTATCTTGCATAATATCTGACGGACAAGTCACAACGGGTTCTTCATTATCTTCGATAGTGATATCAAATGAACAAGAACCTGTATTGCCTGCATTATCTGTAACGGTAAACACAACTGTAGTCGTTCCTTCAGCATATGTATCACTTGCATCTGAGGTACTGTTGAAGTCATTTACAACTGAAGCAACAGCGCAATTATCAGCATCAGTTGCCGCTGGTACAGTAACCGCAGCGTCACAAGAACCTGCATCTGTATCTTGCGTAATATCTGATGGACATGCGATTGTTGGATCTTCATCATCCTCGATGGTGATATCAAATGAACAAGTGGCCATATTGCCTCCTGCGTCCATTGCTGTCAATGTAACCGTAGTTGTACCCAATGGGTAGGTATCAGAATGATCAGTTGTATTATTGAAGTCATTCATTACAGACATCACCGCACAATTGTCGTCTGCCATTTCTCCAGAAACAGTGACTGCAGCATCACAAGAACCTGCATCTGTACCTTGCGTCATATCAGCAGGACAGGTAATCGTTGGATCTTCATCATCCTCAATTGTGACATCAAATGAACAAGTAGTCATATTGCTAGAAGAATCCGTTGCGGTATATACAACTGTAGTTGTTCCCACAGGATAGATATCACTTGCATCTGAGCCACTATTGTAATCATTCAAGACCGACATGATTGCGCAGTTATCTGCACTTGTTGGAAGACCAATTGTAACAGCTGCATTACAACTATCAGCGTCTGCAGTTTGTGTAACAGAAGCAGGACAAGTAACGGTAGGATCTTCATCATCTTCGATGGTGATAGACATTGTACAAGTAGATACATTACCAGAACCATCTGTAGCAGAGAACAGCACCATAGTCGTACCGAGTGCATATGTATCACTTGGATCGGCCGTACTATTGTAATCATTCATAACACCAGCTACCGTACAATTATCTGTAGCAGTTGCATTCGCAAGCGTTACACTAGCATCACAATTACCCGCATCATTACTTTGTGTCACATCTGCAGGACAGGTAATGACTGGATCTTCATTGTCATTGATAAGAACACTAAATGAACAATCTGCAGTTAAACCCGCATCATCCGTAACGGTAACCATTACAGTTGTAAGACCTAATGGATAGGTATCAGAAGCATCCGATGTATTATTGAAATCATTGTCAATAGAAGCGATTGCACAATTGTCCATTGCAACAATTGCAGGAACAGTTACTGCAGCATCGCAAGAACCTGCATCTGTATCTTGGGTAATGTCTGATGGACAAGTAACGACTGGATCTTCATCGTCATCAATTGTTACATCGAACGAACAAGTAGCGGTATTTCCAGCCGAGTCCGTCACAGTATATAGTACCGTTGTAGTACCTACAGGATATGTATCAGAAGCATCGTCCGTATTATTGAAGTCGTTCTCTACTGTCATGACACCACAGTTATCAGCCGTAGTTGGGACAGTAATTGTAGTAGCAGCGTCGCAAGAACCTGCATCAATTGATTGCGTGAATGAACTAGGACATGTAATAGTTGGATCTTCATCGTCATCTACTGTCACATCAAACGAACAAGTAGCTGTATTTCCAGAAGAATCCGTTGCGGTATACATAACCGTTGTCATTCCTACAGGATAATCATCACTCGCGTCAGAAGTATTATTGAAGTCATTCTCAATCTGTACGCCACAATTATCTGTAGTAGTTGGAGCAGGAGAAACGAGGTTTGCTGTACATAAGCCCGCGTCTGCCATCAACATTGTATCATTTGGACAAGTAATCGTAGGCAATTCCGTATCGATTACCTCTACATTGAATGTACATTCAGCCGTATTGCCCGAATCATCCGTTGCAGAATACGTAACGGTTGTAACGCCCAATGGGAATGGTCCAGGGTTATGGGTATTAGAACTCGTAGCAACATTACAATTATCCGTTACCGTAGGAACCGTCCAACTAACAATGCCTAAGCACAATCCTGGTTCAGATCCCTGTGTAATATCAGAAGGGCAACCTGCATACATAGGAGCCTCATCATCTGTAATCGTCACATCAATAGAACAAGTAGCTGTACCACCCGCTCCATCTCCAACCGTCCATGTTACCGTAGTTACTCCTACAGGATATGTACCTGAAGCATCAGAACCTCCATTATAATCATTGTTAAATAGGGTTACTGCACAGTTGTCATCCTCAGTAGGCACAGGAATCGTCACAGCTGCCTCACATACCCCTGCATCTGCAGTTTGAGACATATCAGAAGGACAAACTACTGTTGGCGCCTGCGAATCTAATACCAATACGGTTTGGAGACACATAGCCGTATTTCCGCTTGTGTCTGTTGCAGTCCATGCTACAGTTGTACCTCCTACAGGATAGATAGCTGTTGCATCATCTGTACCTGTATAATCATTGGTGATACTCGCATCACAATTATCAGAGAAAGAAGGAGGCGTTGGTGTAACTACTGCGTTACAAGAATCTGCATCATTTGGTTGGAATACGAAAGGAATCGTACACATGATTACAGGGTTCTCCGTATCTTGAATTGTAACAGTCATTGAACAAGTGGCTGTATTTCCAGCCGTATCAGTTACTGTCCAATTAACGGTATTCAATCCTACTGTATACGTATCTGAAGCATCAGCCGTACTATTGAAATCATTAACGGTGGTCATGACACCACAGTTATCTGCTGTAGCTGGAGCAGGAACCGTAACTGCCGCATTACATACACCCGCGTCATTTGCTTGGGTGATATCAGCAGGACAAGTGATGGAAGGATTTTCATCATCTGTGATGGTAACCGTCATCGAACAAGTAGTTGTATTTGCGGATCCATCTGTTACTGTCCAAATTACAATTGTAGTCCCTACATTGTAGGTATCCGTTGCGTCAGATGTACTGTTAAAGTTATTAATAGTAGAAGCGACAGAACAATTATCGCCTGTTGTTGGGGCTCCTACTGTTACAGCTGCAGAGCAAACACTTGCATCAGCCGTTTGAGTGATAGAAGCAGGACAGGTGATTGTTGGGTTCTCATTGTCCTCAATCAATACCGTAATATCACAAGTAGCCGTATTTCCAGATCCATCCGTTACAGTCCAAACAACTGTATTTGCTCCAAGGCTATAGGTATCACTTGCATCTGCCGTACTATTGAAATCATTGGCGAAAGTAGCTCCGCTACAGTTGTCACCAATCGTAGGAGCGCCTACTGTAACAGCCGCCGTACAAACACCAGGATCAGTATCTTGGGTAATACTAGCAGGACATGTAATCGTAGGATTTTCATTATCCTCAATCTCCACTACCATAGAACAAGTAGTGGTATTTCCTGCAGCATCTCCAACTGTCCATGTCACAGTATTCGTTCCGAGGTTATATGTATCACTTGCATTAGAAGTACTGTTAAAGTCATTGACAATACTTGTAACACCACAATTATCAGCATTTGTAATTGCCGCCACTGTAACAGCCGCCGTACAAACACCAGGATCAGTATCTTGGGTAATACTTGGTGGGCACGTAATCACTGGATTTTCGTCATCTTCGACTGTAACTACGACATCACAAGTAGAAGTATTGCCATAGATATCTGTTACTGTAAACACAACCGTTGTTGCGCCTACATTATATGTATCATTTGCATTAGAAGTACTATTGAAGTTATTCACAGTAGAAGCCACTCCACAGTTATCACTTACTGTTGGGTTTGCGACTGTTACTGCTGCATTACATACGCCTGCATCAGCCGTTTGGGTGAAGTCTGCGATACATGAAGCAACTGGAGCTTCATTATCTGTAACATTGATACTCACCGAACATGTAGCCGTATTTCCTGCGGCATCTGTAGCCGTCCATGTAACCGCTGTACTTCCTACAGGATAGTTACCACTAGCATTTGAAGTTCCTGTTTGGCTATTGATGAGCGATACAACTCCACAGTTATCAGTTGCTGTAGGCTGAGGTACCGTTACATTCGCATTACACTGTCCTGCATCTGAATTTACCGTAGTATTCGAACAAGAGAGACTAGGATTCTCCGTATCATTTACCGTAACCGAGAATGTACAAGTAACCGTATTCGTTTCATCAATTGCCGTATAGGTTACATTCGTAGTACCCACATTAAACGTACTTCCTGGGCTATGTGAAGGAGAGAAGGAAGTAAGTTCGTAGTCATTGTTTACGGTAGGAGCCGTCCAGTTAACCACTGCATTACACACCCCAGCATCTGAGCCTTGTGTAATATTACTTGGACAGTTACTAATAATCGGTGGAGCATCTCCTTCTGAGATGTTCAAGGTATAGTTACCTTGTACACTGGTACCCGAACCTTCAATGGTAACAAAGTATGTACCTGCTGCTAGGTTCGTGAGGGTAACCGTAGAAGAAGTAAAAGTAGGACTACAAAAGTCATCATTATTAGATCCTAAATCTGAGCTACACAAGGTAGACCCCACATATAGGAATGTGTTGAAATTCGTTGTCCCTCCACAAGTTGAGAAAGACCAATCTCCATCTCCTGGAATTGTTACCGTATACTGCGCATCCGTAGTATTTGTGTTAAGGGTACAGTTATCGAAAATTCCTGGAGGGGCACCAGGAACGGTTGATCCTGTGAACACACCTGGCGCATTGACAGCAGCAGTACCATCGCTTTGTCCAAAGGAATAATTGCTAAGGAGAATACAAAGGAACGTGCAAACAAACGTCCTTACATGTATATATTGCTTCATACCAAACAGTTAATTATATCCTGTACTATTTGAATCAAATGTAAATCTTATTTAAGAGAGTCGAGTTTCCTACAATGAATTGAGGCCATAAGGGTTGGCTCATAAGGAATTGGGCTGTTTCAGAAGGGGAGGACAACAATCCCAATTGTAAGTCAGCAAGCGGGAGTAAGGTCTCTTTAGGGGTTCCCGAAGATGATAAGCAGTTAAAAGTATATATGTTTCATAAGTGATATGGAGATTGTAATTGTGGTTATACCTCGAATCAAATAGAAATAGTGCAGAATTCTCATCTGAGAACCCTACGTACTCATTTCGCCGAATTTCTATACATACGAAGTAACAAAAGGACATGTAATAATACAAGGCCATTCCAAATAATTAGCATTCGCTAAAGAATTAGATCTGCCACTCTCTCTTGATTATCAGCCTGTTATAGATCTTCATAGCAACGCTAAGATTCTTAAATAAATTCTGATAGTTTCGTCTTTCCTTAAAAATAGAATACCAATAGAAGCTAAGCTCTTACTTTCTCCTAAAGATTCATTCAGAATTATAATTCGCACACTATATGAATAGAGGAATTACGTGCGATATCGCTGAAATCTTTCTATATTTGATTGCAGTACCTTATTATGAGGTATAGATTGATTGGTTTTTCATCAAACGAACACTTCCCATGTCCAATTACATTTTGAGTTCCACCCGTTATCCCCATGAAGGAAACCTAAATTACTATTACCTTCCTAAGGGGATGATTAAATTTTCTATCGAAGAAGTACGGATGGGAACTTCTGTCCGCACCGTTTTGAAACATGAACGTGTCATTGTACCTGATACCAACCACCGCTATTATCTACGTTACCATCAAAGCAGTATCTCACATGATACCGTGTCCGTTTCCTTTTCAGAGGAGGGGTATCTAAAGAAAATTGAGACCATTAGTGATGACAAAACCATTGATATCATTGATAAGATAGCAGCAAGTATTACTTCGGGTATTACAGGGGTAGTAGACAGAGGATTAGGAGCAGGAAGAACCCTATATGAAGTGACTTTTGATCCCTTTAATGCCTATGAATTACAAACGGTCAATAAGGAATTGGCACAAATTAATTCGGCATTGAAGATTGACATTCGCTTATTGGAACATCGGCCAGAGCCCGATAAGAAGAAGCAAAAACATGAAGGCGGAGTATATGCTAAGCCGATTGTGCCTTGCGAGTTGTCTTATGGTACACCTGAGTCCATTCAACGCCATATTGTAATGGTGCCTCATCCTACCTTGGTGCATTTTGTGGAAGTACCTAGGGTTCGATTTGTGAAGAACGAATTTACGATCAAGTTCAATGAATTGGGCTATCCTTCAGAGATTAACTTAGTGAAGCCTAGTCAGGCAATGGCCTTGATAGAATTGCCCATGAAGATTATCTCTGCTGTCATCGCCTTACCGTCTAAGCTTATCCAGCTACGCGTGAACTATAATAACCAGAAAGCTGATTCAACCGCCCAATTGCTCCAATCTCAACAAAGATTGGCTATGCAAGAGCTAGAAATCAAAAAATTGAAAGAGCAATTAGGAAACTAGCAAAACGGGAGACTCAGATTAGGAAAAAGAATACATAAAAAAAGGTCGGAATTTTTACATTCCGACCTTCATTCTTTTACCTTCTCTTCTTGCTTTTAACACGCATTCATAATTAATGAACGTCTTCTTTTCTTTCTTCTTGAAAGGCTGAAGTAAGCATTACAAGCATGAAACAATCATATACTTTACTTTTCGCGCATATAAGCTGTAGGGGAAGGACTCGAACCTTCACGAAGTGGTTAGGCCTCGAACATAGTGTTTGGGCTTTTTTCCGACCCTTCACCCCCGCGACAAGAGGGCATGGCTGCCTAATTTCATCACCCTACAGTATAGTTTTTTAAGTTTATCCTTTTCTGTATGCAAGAACTCTTATATTTTGCGACACATTTGAAAACTAATTACCGTTCTTGTTTTCCGTATCGCTCATTACAAAGGTACATCGGGAGGGGGTGATTTTACAAAAAATATATTTATAATTTTATATTATTGACAAAATCACAAACAAAAGCCCAAATTATTGCGAAACCACAAATCAAGATATAGAAATATGTCAGGAAATTCAGAAATTGATAAACTAGACCTACAAATCCTTGCACATTTGTTAAAAGACGCCAAAACCCCTTACACAGAAATTGCAAATCGCCTTACGGTTTCAGGGGGAACGATACATGTAAGGATGAAAAAGCTTGAATCGATGGGAATCGTGAAAGGCTCACATATAGAAGTAGACCCTTCTTTATTGGGGTATGATATATGTGCATTTGTAGGGATCTATCTTGAAAAAGGATCGCTTTATAACCAAATCGTCGATCAATTGCAGAATATACCCGAAATTGTGGAGGCACATTATACCACAGGTCAATACAGCATATTCTTAAAAGTCATCTGTAAAAATACCCGCCAACTTCGGGCAGTTCTCAACGATAAGGTTCAAGCCATTGAAGGCATTCAACGCACAGAAACCTTTATCTCCCTTGAAACAGGCTTAAAACGCCCGCTTCATATTCATACTTCCTAAAACGGGGCATTAACCAATTGTTCTTATGCGTATCGACATTATTTCTTGTGTACCTAAGCTATTGGAGAGCCCGCTTTCCCATAGCATTATCCAACGAGCAAAGGACAAAGGCTTAGTTGAAATTCACTTACACGATTTAAGAGACTACTCCATTAATAAGCATCGGCAGATTGATGATTATCCTTATGGTGGAGGGGCAGGTATGGTACTTCGGGTAGAACCCATTGCGAAATGTATTCGAAAACTCACCTCAGAACGTACGTATGATGCTATCATCTACCTAACCCCTGATGGGAAAAGGCTCGACCAGCGAATGGCCAATACCTTGTCTCTACAAAAGAACCTCATTCTGTTTGCAGGGCATTATAAAGGCATTGACCAACGAGCCAGAGATTTATTTTTCACACAAGAAGTCTCTATTGGAGATTATGTGCTATCAGGAGGAGAATTACCTGCATTGGTATTGGCAGATGCCATTATTCGGTTGATTCCTGGAGTGTTAAATGACGAAACATCTGCCTTATTTGACTCCTTCCAAGATGATTTATTGGATGCCCCTGTATATACAAGACCTGCTGATTTTGAGGGACATAAAGTGCCCGAAATCTTACTATCAGGGCATGAAAAAAAGATTAAAGAATGGCTGGAAGAGCAATCTTATAAAAAAACAGTTGAACGACGCCCCGATTTGCTGAAAAAGAACGACGATCTCTAGGAGAATTATATTTTTTCATGTAATTTTGCCGTCCAGTAACGTAAAGGGAATAATAGGCAGTGATGCCTTAAAATCATATAGAAGTTATGCAAGAGCTAATCAAATTGGTACAAGCAGCAGATTTAAAAGATAATCTACCTGAATTTGGTGCAGGTGATACGGTTGAGGTACACGTCCGTATCATAGAAGGAAGCAAGGAACGTACACAGCGTTTCAAAGGAGTTTGTATCCAACGTAAAGGATCAGGAGCAACAGAAACTTTCACCGTTAGAAAGATTTCTTCAGGAATTGGGGTAGAGCGTATTTTCCCCGTTCACTCTCCAAACATTGCAAGGATCAAAGTATTAAAAAGAGGTAAGGTAAGAAGAGCACGTATCTTCTATCTACGTCAGAAGTCAGGTAAGAAAGCGCGTATCAAGGAGCGTAAGTACTAGAGGCCAGGGCCTTCCTGATTTTCAAATCCTCCAATCTGTTGTTTACCTTTTAGATATAAACAGTCTTTCGTATATATCTTTATGTTTGAAAGAAATTCAAGAGGAATTGAGCAATTTTTCTGAAAAGCGGCACACTAGCCGCTTTTTCTGTTTTACTTCCTATCTCCCTTCATTTTTATGCTAAGTATCGGACAATCAGCCCCCAAGCTCTTAGGAAAAGACCAAAACGGGCACAATATTCGGGTAGAAGATTTTGCAGGCAAGAAGCTTATCTTGTTTTTCTATCCAAAAGACAATACCCCAACTTGTACCAAAGAGGCCTGCAACTTTCGAGATAATTACGCCCTCCTCCAATCAAAAGGTTTGGCAGTAGTAGGCGTAAGCATTGATGGGGCAAAATCTCATCAGAAGTTCATCACCAAGCATAGCCTGCCTTTTCCTTTGATTGTAGATGAAGACAAAGAATGGGTTCAGGCCTATGGCGTATGGGCTGAGAAACAAATGTTTGGGAGAAAATATATGGGCACTAAGCGCACTACTTTTGTCCTTGACGAAAAGGGCAATATTTTGCATATCATTAGCAAGGTCAAATCGGCCGAGCATACTCAACAGATTCTCACTTTACTCGGATTGTAAATGATTACCTTCGCCATAGTTGGATTAGGACGCATCGGGAAGCGACATGCTGCCATTATTCAGGGAAATCCAGATTGTAACTTGGTAGCTGTATGCGACATAGATTCGGCTCAAACCGAGTATGCTCAAACGGAGCTGAATGTCCCTTTTTACCCCGATTTCACCCAATTATTGGCGAATACCCAAGGGGTAGATGTCATCTGCATTTGTACTCCTAATGGCCTCCACGCCCAACAAGCTCGAATAGCATTGGCTCATAAGCACCATGTAGTCATTGAAAAGCCCATGGCATTGAGCAAAGAAGAATGTGAGGCTGTTATCTTCCATGCCCTCCAACATTCTCGTTATGTTTTTTGTGTGATGCAGAATCGTTATAGTCCGCCTTCTGTATGGCTGAAGTCTCTATTGGAGGAGAATCGATTGGGCAAGATAAGGATGGTACAAGCCAATTGTTATTGGAATAGAGATGAACGATACTATGACCAAAACCCTTGGCGCGGAACCCTTGCCCTAGATGGAGGGCCTTTATTTACTCAGTTTAGTCACTTTGTTGATTTGCTATATTGGTTGTTTGGGGATATCACACATATCAAGGCCAATTTTGCCAATTTCGCCCATCAACAAAATACCGAATTTGAAGACACAGGTAGTATTAGCTTCCAATTTGTAAAAGGAGGCCTTGGTGTCTTCAATTATTCCACTGCTGTTTGGAAACAAAATTTCGAAAGTAGCATTACCCTCATAGGCGAGAGGGGAACCGTCAAAGTAGGCGGTCAATATATGGAATCTCTTGTGCACTGCGACATACTAGACTATGACGCCCCTACCCTCCCCCCTTCCAATCCTCCCAACAATTACGGGCGTTACAAAGGGAGTGCTGCGAATCACCACTATATATTCGAGAATGTGGTACAAACCCTCAATGGGAAATCAACCATTACGACCAATGCCCTTGAAGGCCTAAAGGTAGTCGATATCATTGAACGTATTTATCAACTTCGCCCAGAATTCCGCCCTTCCCCTCTCAGCTAACCCTTCCATTCTACACTTCACGAGCATCCTTTCTAGATCAACGGAATGCCAGGTCCACTTTGCCGGTGCAAACCCTATCTGGCATCTTGCCAGCCCCATGTTGTTGGAACAAAGTCCCTTCGGTAGCGTTACCGAACCCACTTTGTCGGAACAAACTCTATCTGGCATCTTGCCGAACTCACTTTGTTGGAACAAAGTCTATTCGGTAGCGCTACCGAACCCACTTTGTCAGAACAACCCCTATCTGGCATCTTGCCGAACTCACTTTGTTGGAACAAAGCCTATTCGGTAGCGTTACCGAACCCACTTTGTCGGAGCAACCCCTATCTGGCATCTTGCCAGCCCCACTTTGTCGGCGCAAACTTAGCTGCACAGTGTTGTATCATCCGAGATGCAGGGAGTATCCGTATATCCCTACAGGGATACACAGCATTTGTATCCATTTACATGTTTCGTCGGTATTGCCCTCCTACTTCATAGAGAGCATTGGTTATTTGTCCGAGCGAACAAACCTTTGTTACCTCCATGAGGGCTTCGAATAGATTGCCATTTTCGAGCGCAACTTGCTGGAGTTGTTGGAGTGCGACTTTGGAGCGTTCGGTATTTCGAGCTTGAAGGTTGCGAACCGTTTGGATTTGCGATGCTTTCTCTTCTTCAGTCGAACGAATGACTTCTTTGGGGAGGATGGTAGGAGACCCCTTGGAAGATAGATAGGTATTCACCCCAATAATCGGATATTCACCTGTATGCTTAAGGGTCTCGTAATGGAGGGATTCTTCTTGGATTTTGCCTCGTTGGTACATCCGTTCCATTGCTCCCAAAACGCCCCCTCTAGAGGTAATTCGATCAAACTCCACTAGTACCGCTTCCTCTACCAAATCAGTCAATTCCTCAATGATGAAGGCTCCTTGTAGAGGGTTCTCATTCTTGGCCAATCCCAATTCTCGGTTAATGATCAATTGAATGGCTACTGCTCGACGAACAGATTCTTCCGTAGGCGTAGTAATCGCTTCATCATAGGCATTGGTATGCAAGGAATTACAATTGTCGTAAATGGCATACAGTGCTTGGAGGGTTGTTCTGATATCGTTGAAGTCAATCTCTTGGGCGTGCAATGAACGTCCTGACGTTTGAATATGGTACTTCAATTTCTGCGAACGGGCATTGCCTCCATATTTATTCTTAATAGCCGTTGCCCAGATACGTCTTGCTACTCGCCCAATCACCGAATATTCTGGATCGATTCCATTGGAGAAGAAGAAGGAGAAGTTCGGGGCAAAATCATCAATGTGCATCCCTCTAGATAGGTAGTACTCAATATAGGTGAAGCCATTGGCGAGGGTAAAGGCCAATTGTGAGATAGGATTTGCACCTGCTTCGGCTATATGGTAACCCGAAATCGAAACCGAATAGAAATTCCGTACCCCATGGTCAATGAAATACTGTTGGACATCGCCCATGAGCTTCAGGGAAAACTCGGTGGAGAAGATGCAGGTATTTTGCGCTTGATCCTCTTTTAAGATATCTGCTTGGACGGTTCCTCGAACCTTGGTAAGGGTATCGGCCTTGATTCGTTCATATACTTCTCTGGGCAATACTTGATCTCCCGAAACACCCAACAGCATCAAGCCTAATCCGTCATTGCCTTCAGGCAAGTCTCCTCTATAAGTAGGTAATTTCCCTCCATTCGTCCCGTATAATTGGGCAACCTTCGCTTTTGCTTCCTCCACCAATCCATTGGCCTGTATATACTTCTCACACTGTTGGTCGATAGCCGCATTGAAGAAGAAGGCCAAGATAATGGACGCAGGCCCATTGATGGTCATGGATACGGATGTCTTTCGGTCAATGAGATTAAAGCCAGAATAGAGCTTTTTCGCATCATCGACACAGCAAACCGATACGCCTGAGTTTCCAATCTTTCCGTAGATGTCAGGTCGGTAGTCGGGGTCTTCTCCATAGAGCGTCACCGAATCAAAGGCAGTCGAAAGCCGTTTCGCAGGCATACCAAAGGATAGGTAGTGGAAACGGCGATTGGTGCGTTCGGGCTCGCCCTCCCCCGCAAACATCCGAGTTGGGTCTTCTCCTTGCCGTTTAAAGGGGAACACCCCCGCAGTGTATGGGAATTCGCCAGGCACATTTTCGGCGAGGTTCCACTTCAAGATAGATCCCCAAGCCTTATAGGTAGGGAGAGAGATTTTCGGGATTCGATTATGCGATAGAGAAGTCGTATAGGTTTGCACCTTGATATCGCGCTTTCGAACCTTATAGATAAACACATCCTTTTTGTAAGATTCTACCTTTTCATCCCATTGTTCTAGGATTAATTGGTTGTGCTTATCCAGTCCCAATGCAAGCTTATCATACGCTTCCTGTAGGGTTTCGAGTCCATTTTTGCCATCGGCCAATCCCAATTTCTTCAGGCTGTCCATGGCAGTTTTCAATCCGTATAGTTGTTCTGCAATATTGGCTTGTTCCTCCACCCATTTATGGTAATTCCGAACCGTATCGGAGATTTCGGACAAGTATCGAACCCGTCGAGGGGGAATAATGTATACCTTCTCAGAAGTACCCCCATCGGCCTTGAGGTGGGTTTCTAGTTTTGCCCCTGTCTTCGCAACGATGGTACGCATGATGGTTCGGTAGAGCTCATTCATGCCTGGATCATTGAACTGAGAAGCGATTGTTCCAAATACAGGTAGCTCCTCGTCTTTCGCCATCCAAAGCCCATGATTGCGCTTATATTGCTTTTTGACATCCCGAAGTGCATCTAATGCCCCTTGCTTATCAAATTTATTGATCGCAACAATGTCAGCATAATCAAGCATATCAATCTTTTCCAACTGAGTTGCCGCCCCATATTCGGGAGTCATCACATATAGGCTTGTATCAGAATGGTCAATGATTTCCGTATCTGATTGGCCAATACCAGAGGTTTCGAGTATAACCATATCAAAACCTGCTATCTTCAAGAGGTCTAATACCTGATGAACATGACGAGAAACAGATAGGTTAGATTGGCGGGTAGCCAATGACCGCATGAACACTCGTTTGCTATGAATAGCGTTCATTCGAATCCGATCCCCTAATAGTGCGCCCCCCGTCCGACGTTTAGATGGATCTACTGATACAATCGCTAAGGTCTTTTCGGGAAAATCAATCAGGAATCGCCTTACCAATTCATCTACTAAAGAAGACTTCCCTGCCCCTCCTGTTCCTGTAATTCCCAAAACAGGAGGGATAGTCGCTGTTTTGAGCATCTTCTCTACTTGTTGGATGATTTCAGGCGCGCTTTCGCGATTATTTTCAATCGCCGAAATCAATCGTCCCAATATTCGATGAGACGCGCTACCAACCTCATTTCTCTCTCCATTCAAATTGGCACCTGTAGGAAAATCGGATTGATGCAGTAGATCATTGATCATTCCCTGCAATCCCATCTTACGCCCATCATCAGGGGAGTAAATTCGAGCAATCCCATAGGAATGCAGTTCTTCAATTTCCGTAGGTAGTATCACCCCTCCTCCTCCTGCAAAGATTTTAATATGCCCACAGCCTCTTTCCTTCAATAGGTCATGCATATACTTCAGGTACTCAATATGTCCTCCTTGGTAGGAGGTAATCGCAATGGCTTGTACATCTTCTTGGATTGCACAATCTACGATTTCTTGTACTGAGCGATTATGCCCTAAATGAATGACCTCTGCACCAGAAGCTTGCATGATTCGGCGCATGATATTAATTGCAGCATCGTGTCCATCAAAGAGGGAAGCCGCAGAGACAATACGAATTTTATGCTTCGGCTTGTAAGGAGCAACTTGTACCATGGGTTGTATAATTGAATGGTTTTTAGACGACGAATGTAGAACGCTACAAACATACGAATTGTTCGCTATTTGATCACCCCTAAAACGCAGAACCACCCATTCGCTTAAACAAATGGGTGGTTCTTTTTCATATTTATTGTGCTATTCGCCTCGTGCTTGGAACTCTTGCAACCTATCTAATCCTGCTTTCGCATAAATATTATTCGGATCCAGACTGAGGGCAATAGCAAAATAGGTTTGCGCCCTCGGGAGATCCTTCAATTGGTGCAAATGAAGCGATCCTAAACATACATAAGGTTCAACAAATTCGGGATTGATTTGTAGGGCACGCTCAAAGTGATATTTCGCCAATTCATAATCAGAGAAATGCTCATGTAGCAATAAAGCCAAATTGTAATGCGCCCCTGCAAAGTTTCGACTACTTTGAATCGCCAATTGATAGTTGTACTTGGCGTCATAGTAATCCTCAAAGTGATTCTCCAATAGCATTGCCAAATTATTATACGCGACTGCATAACCTGTATCAATATGAATCACCTTCTGGTAATAGTCCTTGGCCTTCTTGTATTTCTTGAAATGCTCTTCATATAAAGAGGCCAAATTGAAATACGCAGCTTTATAGTTTGGCTTAATCTCAATGGCTCTTTCGTAATACTTACGGGCACCATTGTAATCAGAAAAATGATTCTCTAACAATACCGCAAGGTTGTTTACCATAGGAGCCGAACGAGGATTGTAGCGTACCGCTTGTAGATAATGACGCTTTGCTCCTTTATAGTCCTTAAACTTCTTCTCCAACAATCTTGCAAGGTTGTAATGTGCCGCGGCAAAACTAGAATCTAATCGTATCGCTTTGCGGAAGAATACACGAGCGGAATCGTATTCTTGATAGAAATTCTCGCGTAACAATCCTGCATTGTTATAGGCCACAGCCAATTCAGGATTAATCGCAACAGCTACTTGGAAGTAATACTTCGCAGAGTTTCTATCATTAAAGTGATTCTGATACAATAGACCTAGGTTGTTGTTTGCCTCAGCAAAATTCGGATTCACCTTAATAGCTCGGTGATAGTAGTATTTCGCCGAATCATAGGCTCTGAAATGGTTCTCCAATAACAATCCTAAATTATTGTGTGCTGCCGCAAAGCCTGGATTGGCCGAAATAGCTCGGCGGAAATAGTAACGAGCCGAATCATTGCGTCTGTAGTAATTCTCCAATAACAAGCCCAAGTTATTATATGCTGGAGCAAAACCTGGATTTAAAGAGACTGTTTTGCGCAAATGATGGGTAGCAGAACGGAACTCTGAAGGAAAATGATTCTGAATCAACAATGCTAGTTTATAGTGCAAACTAGGCAGATCATTTTTATACCGAAGAGCTGTTTGGTAAGATGACTTTGCCTGATTATAGCTTTTGAATTCTTGCTCATATAATTTTCCTAAATTATAATGAGCTTCAGCGTATCGCATGTCAATCTCTACTGCTCGCTTGAAATGATCCCGTGCAATCTCTAGCTTTTTCTTATATCGAACCGAATCTCCACGCCCTAATCGTTTCGAAATAAACGCTCCCATATTGTTATGGGCAGCCGCAAGATTCTCATCATACGCTAACGCTTGCTCTAAATGATATTGGGCTTTCTTTGAGTCTTTTAGATGATCCTTGTAAAGAATCGCAATATTGTTATGTGCAGAAGCATACTCGCTATTTAAGGACAAGGCTTTGTCAAAGAAGAACTTCGCTGAGTCTTGGTTATTGAAGTAACTACCCAACAATACTCCAAGGTTATTATAGATTTCAGCTGAGTTAGCATTGAGCTTTAAGGCTTTCTCTAAATAGCTTCTTGCTGTCTCATAGTCTCCCGCTTTTTGAAGCAATAAAGCCAAATTGTTATAAATCGTTGGCTCTTGGTCATTCAACTCAATAGCTTCCTCAAAATAATGTTGGGCTGAGTCAAACTGTCCTAAACTTCCATAAGATTCTGCAATGGCCTGATAGACTGTTGCGTACTCAGGTTGTTGTTTGATATTGATCTGGGAGAAGTAATTAAGCGCATTATAGTAATCTTCATTGGCATAACGCGTAAATCCAATTGTCCAATAAGCGATATCTTCCAGACTTCCTTCTAAACTACCTGAAGCAAGAGCAGATACATTGTCTACTGCTTGTGTATTATTCTTTCCTGCATATTTAAAGAAGGCTTTATGATTCGTCTGCATAGATATGTACTTGACATAAATCTTAGTTGAATCATTGGCTTCTTTCATTCTGCTGACATTCCCCCAAACGATGAGGTCTGCCTTACATTCTTCTCCAATAATACGAGCATCCTCAAACTCTAATGGATTTTCTGCTGTATTATAGCTATCCGTTACCTTTATATTCGCTGTGGTAGAATCCCATTCGGGCAAACAAACCACATAATCGATCAAGCCTTCTTTGCAATGTTTTCCTGTTTTCTCACAATCTAATACAGGACTCATTGGCATTAACAATACATTGTATCGGCTCTTTTCCGTAAAGGCACAATTGCTATCCAATATCAAATTAGCCACCCTGTAAGCAGGATTCTGATAGTATTGATATTGTCTCCATCCAAAATATGCACAGGCAATAATGCCTATAAAGAATACGATATAACTTAGTTTGGGCTTTTTCAAGCGTCGCACAATCGCAGGCATAACCGAACGATTCCGCACCTTCGCCAACCAATCTGATTTAGGTAACCATGCTCGCCAATCAGGGAAAGATAAGGATGCCCACCAGTTTTTAAGCCCATTCAAAGGACCCGCTAGGCTCACCTTTGGCATAGCTACTTTAGGAGCAGAACGCTTGGTCTTCTCTTTCTTGGTAACGGGCGGACTTTTCTTTACAGGAGGAGCCTTCTTTTTAGGAGGCGTCTTCTTCGCTTTCTTCTTTTTTGTTTTTGGCTTCTTCTCCTCTGCTACAGGAGGAACTACTTCAGGAGGCGACATACTAGGAACAGGCTCTATAGGAGGATGTTTTTCTTCCTTAGGGGGCTCTTCCACAGGAGGCGTTTCCTTCACTACAACAGGTGGTTCGATAATGGGTTCCACAGGCGGGATATCCAATTTCCAATCAAGGAAACGCTCGTTCCCCTGCAACACATAAATCCCCCAAGCAAAAGCATCTCCTGCTAAGAAGTCTTCTTTGCCTGCTGACTTTACTACTTGAAACGCATTATATAGAGATTCTCCTTTGATGATTTCCTTATAGAAATCGCTTGCAACCTCTAATGCATGATGGTCTAGTATCAGGTTATCAGTCGCTACAACGACCTTTAATCCTGCTATCAATAATTCCTCTGCGAGCCCAATGGACTCCGATCCGTTCAAAAATATTACTTGCAGCTTAGGAGCTGCCGCTAATAGTCGCTGAATATCAGCAGAACTCAACTCGTCGTCCCTCACTTTGCCTGCAAAGTGAAGCACCTCCACATTTTCAATATAATTTCGACGCTCTAGCGTTCTGAAAAGTTGTTTGATATCCCTGGTTCGTTCTTGGACTAACTGGCACTGGCGATTTTCCTTAAATATGTTCGATATTTCCTTCCGTTCTTTGGACAAATGATCTGCCCGATAGTCTGATCGATAGGTTGTGCCCGTCGCAAGAACAATAACAGGTATATTAGTAGACTTAGGCATAAGTTGACCTTACTACAAAATGAAATCCTCAAATACTAAAATACTGTACTGTTACTCAAAAGATAAGAAGTTTGTCCCACGAGTTCCCTACTTCTTCTAAGATGTCATATGGGTGATAAACGCTCAATAATACCATTTTTGGAAAAATAAATATTTCCAACTATATACTTTTAAAACGTATGATCTCACAAATGTGTAGCCCAATATTTGTTCCAACATCCACATTTCTTCTAGCCTAGCGAAAGAATATTTTGGAGTAACTCTTTGCTTTGATAGACAGCCCCTCCAATAAGGACTGCTTCTAAGCCTAATTGTTTGAATCGTTGAACATGTTCCGGCTTGTAAATATCTCCACCTGCAATAAAAAAGCATTGTGGGTATTTATTAGAAATATCTTCAAAAAAGTCGAAATCAGGTTCGTCTCTATCTGGATTCAAGTCTGTGATCAAAAAGTGCGTAAACCCTAAATTAAGGCATTCTTCGATAGCCTCTTCTGCGGTTTCGGATGAGGGCTTCTGATCCTTAAAGGATGCGACCCTTCTATCTATTACATCCAATGCCACAATCACCTTCGCTTCTTTAAAGCCTGCTATCTGGCCTAGGTTCTGTAAAAAAGCCTCATCTGCAAACACACAACGATCTAAAACAAATTTATCTACCCCCCCATACTGCAGGGAATGTAGATAATCTATATTATTAATGCCGCCTCTCACATAAAGAGTCGCCAAAGTTATATTACATAAGGAACCAATAAGGGGAGCATTTGACCCTTCTCCTGTTAAATTATCTGTATCCACTAGTAATAATGTGTCGGCTCCCGCGGCGCATATATTGTCTACATAATCATAAGGATTATCGGCAATTGTTTCTACAAACAGGTAATTATCAGGAGGATATATACCAATTTTATTATCTTTTATATAAAGTGCGGGGATAATCTGCATAATCTATCATTTTTATCCGACCCCAATTCAAGGAATGGGCTTTAACTGGACTAATATCTTGGTTTTCAAGAAAAAAAGCTAAGATTTATTATATAAAATATATAGATAGTATTTTTGTAGCCTAAAATTAGTGAGAAGCAGCCTAAACTGGGCTGTAGGAACGCAGGAGAACAGAAAATATAATGAAAAGAAATCGTTTTGAGGCGTATGAATTACATCCAAGAATTTTGGCACGCCTCCCAGAAATTGGGTTTTCTCACCCAACCAAGGTACAAGAAAAGGTCATTCCACGCTTCTTTCAGAAGAAGAATATGATTGTTGAGGCTCCTACTGGGACAGGAAAGACGGCCGCTTATGGGCTTCCGCTCATTTCCCGATTGGATTTGCTAAAAAACAGAACCCAAGCCTTAATTCTAGTTCCTTCAAGAGAGTTAGCTCTTCAGGTAAAAAATGCCTTATTAGATTATTTTAAAGGCCCCCAACTAAAAGTAGAAGCCATATATGGGGGTGTTTCGATGAGCACAAGTCAGGCTTCTATTAAGTCTCGTGCCCATATCGTAGTAGCCGTCCCTGGCCGTTTGAAGGATGTGATGTCTCATACCCAATATGATTTCTTTTGGAAGGATATTCGGCATATGATTATTGATGAGGGAGATAAATTGATGGAACAAGGTTTTCAAAAGGACTTTGAGAGCATTAGATTCCATATTAGAAAGAATGTACATATTTGTTTCTTCTCAGCAACCATAGCAGAAGAGATAGAAAACCTCATTCTTGCAAGTATTCCTTATGTAGAGGTCATTCGGCTTCATCCTCAAGAGATGCTTAGAAATATTGGCTTCTCTTTTATTCGTATTCATAAAGGTCGGCGCGAAGCTTACTTACTAGGCCTCTTCGAAGCGAAAGAGATTCATCAAGCTTTAATCTTCTGCCGAAGAAGAGAAGATGTACATGGCCTCACTTCTTTCCTACGAAACTGTGGGTTAAAAGCAGAAGGGTATTATGGGTCGCAGGAGCAGAGAGAACGAACCAATATCCTCCAACGTTTTCGAGAAGGTCATATTGAATATTTGATTGCCTCGGACTTGGCAGCAAGAGGGCTTGATATAAAAGACCTTCCTGTGGTTATCAATATTTCAATGCCCAAGGCATTTGACTACTATCTCCATCGAGTCGGTCGTACTGGACGTGCAGGACGAACGGGAGATGTTTACAATCTCATTGTCACCGACAAGGAATTCAATCAGTTAAAGGATTACCACAAACAGATTAAAATTCCTTGTAAGCCTCTCTTAATTGCTCCTGTTAAAAGCAGCACCTATCTAGCAGCCATGGAATCTCGATGGATGAAGTATGCACTATCTAGAGGGAAGAAGGATAAGATGCGTAAAGGAGATATTGTAGGCTTCTTGATTCAAATGGGGCAATTAAAGATGGATGAAGTTGGTACAATCACCATATATGATACCTATACGACCGTAGATTTGCCGACAAAAGGTTATGATAATTTAATCAATTGTCCTTTTCCCTTAAAAATCAAAGGTAAGAGCGTAAAGATTCGCAAGTTCACACAAGATGAGCAGATAAAAAGAGCTCGGGCGATTAAGAATCTAAAAAAGGATCGCAAGAAGGTTGATAAAGGGTAGTAAGGCATTGATTGTATGCCATAAAAGCACTAGAGCGCAGAACAATGAAACTGTTCTGCGCTCTAATGCTTTTATCTATATGATACAAACTGCATCAAGAGGTGTATTTAACTCCAACTCTTGTGGCTGCAATTATACCCATTGAGGGAGCCAATATAAACCCAACCACAGGAATTAGTAGTGATATTGCGAGAAAGGCAGCTCCATTGCCGAGCATCAAGCCTCTATGGTTACGCGCAAACGCCACTCGGTCTTTTATATTATATCGTTTTCTTTCTAGTAGCAGGTCGATATTCCCTGTTCCAGCATAATAGGCTTGAACCATAAATATCAAGACGGTTGCGATGATTGATCCGAGAACAGGAATGAAATTCAACAACAAAAGAGGAAGTGTAATGGCCAGTTCTCGCAGAGTTGCTCGTAGACCTATCCATATTCCTCGTACCATATCTTGCATACTGTCTCGAAACCCTATTGTTTCAATCTCTTTTCCTGTCAGAATTTCCTCCACTTCTTCAGACAGTTTACCTAAGGTCGATCCTGCAATAATTAAGACCAAGTTTTTATAGAGAGAAAAAGCGAGCACTGCTAGAAATAGTACCGTAGACATCTCCCATACTCCATTCCAGATTCCTCCCTCAAAAATATGCCCTAAAACAGAAATTAGATACCAAAGAATACCCCCTATGCACACAAAGGCTACAACGAGGCTAATCAATCCGATTTTGATAATATGCTTTCCTAAACCATGACTGAATAGCATAAAAAAGCCTCGGAGGTATGCAAAAACCGCATCAAATAACTCTATTGTCCATTTCATATTTCTCTATATAAAAGGGGAAGGATATATGTATCCTTCCCCTTTGTAATTAGCATCTATATTTATCGTGAAAACTTAACGTTTTCCTCGTAGTCTGTTGTTTTGATATTGACGTAATGATCTCCATCCAATAGAATTCCAATGTCAAAACTAGCTTCATCATCTGAGATGAAATAATCTTGGTTTCTCAAAAATACCTTCTGCGTCCCTCGCATAAGCTGAACATTCAAGATAGTAGCACCAGATTCTTTCGTACTAACCGTTAGGGTTGTTCCAGATACATTAACAGCAGATTTTGGGCTATCTGTGAATACGATTTCTTTCTTTTTGGCTGGCTGCTTGCCTCTAATTGGCTTCGCTTCCATCTCTATCTTAACTGTACTCAAATCTTTTACATTGGCAAGAAGAGAGTCTGCCATTCCTGCATCAGGAATTCCATATCCGTATTCGTCATCTGGGAGGGCATATTGATCACAACTCAATTGAATAGCTTTGATGATATCCATATTGGATCTTTTGGGGTGTGCTTGGCGTACACATGCTACCATACCCGCGATAATAGGCCCAGAGAAAGACGTTCCATTTCGGTTTGTCACGTAATTACTTGGACTAGCAACCGTAGAGTTTTGCCCAAGTGCTACTACATCTGGTTTGATTCGGCCATCAGAAGCAGGTCCAAACGAAGAGAAACGTGCTCTCTTCAAACTTTTTGTGACTGCTCCTACGCAAAGTACACTATCACCATCACAAGGAGCCGTAATGTATTTCCATGTCTCATCTCCTTGGTTACCTGCACTTGTGGTTACAAGGATTCCTTTGGCAGCTGCTCTATCGGCTGCTTTTGTAATCACGGCCGTATTTCCATCCATTTCTTCATAAGTGTAATCCCCTTCCCCTTCATCAAACTCAGAGTATCCCAATGAAGAGTGAATCACATCTACTCCTACAGAGTCTACCCATTCCATTGCAGCAACCCAATTGTGCTCTTCCTGATGTGTCTCAGAACCCGAATCTTCAGTTCGACACAAAATGAACGTAGCATGTGGAGCTGTACCAATCATTTCCCCTGGGATATTCGCCCCAATCGTAGAAAGTACCTGCGTTCCATGCGCATCTTCTCGGAATAAGGTAGTGTCTTTATCTACGAAATCATACCAATGAATAATCTGGTTATTTGCCCAAAGAGAATCAAAAGCTGCAATTGTATCAACAGCATCAAAGCCAGAATCGAAGATCGCCATTCGGACTCCTTTACCTGTGTATCCTTTTTTATGGAGAGAATGAACATTAATCATGGTATTTTGGAGTTCGGCTTCTCCATACTCAAACGGCATATCATCGTCTGCTGTCAATGCTTGTGCATATGCAGTTTCAACATAAAGAGGATACTCGATTTCTTCTTCCTCATGTGATTCAATCAATGTTTGGATTGGTTGAAGGCCATTTACAAAGCAAAGCTTGTTTAGTTCATCTATACATTCTGCTTTTACAGAAACAGCAGCAGCATTTAGCCAACGAGAGGTTGATAACACTTCCAGTTCAAACTCATTCAATATATCTAAATAATCTCCATGTACAGGAACATCATGTATATCAACACTTAGGCCTTTTTCTGCACGGCGAGCAAGAGCTTCTGAGCTCAATAGTTTTTCTGGATGTGCTAGGCTTTCCTCCACATTGGTTCCTTTATCCGTAAAAAACACCCAGACTTTTTCTTGGGCTTGCCCTGAAAATACAGCACAAAACATGACCAAACTTAATACGAGAATTCTCTTCATCTTTAAATCTTTAAGCTTTTATATGATATATTAATGTATAACGCCTCTAAAAATGAAAGGTATACATTTTTCTAATTCAATCTGTCCCAAGGTATATGCCATTCATGGCTTAAACACATAGGTATTGTGCAAGTTAGGACATATTTCTCTTATTATAAGAGACAAATATCAAAATCCTTTATACACATATTGCTTAATTTTCTTTCTTTTTTAAGAAAGTAATCCTTTACTCATACTATCTTAAAATATTTCTGGCATCTTTGGGAGAAAGTAAAGTTGAATAAGGATAATCCGATTTTATGGCAAACTATTCTAGGCCTTTTATTCTCATTAGTAATGATGATGGAATCCATGCTCCTGGTATTCTCGCATTGCTTGAAGTAGCACAAGAGTTTGGGGATGTAGTAGTGGTCGCTCCTGATTCTCCACAAAGTGGTATGGGACAAGCCATCACATTTGACAAGCCCCTGCGGGTATATAAATCTCAATTGCATGATGGGCGTGCAGGTTATGCTTGTAATGGAACTCCTGCAGATTCAGTAAAAATGGGATTAGGAGTACTCTTAAGTCGGATGCCTGATTTGGTACTATCTGGAATTAACCATGGTCTTAATACCTCTATTAGTGCAGTATATTCAGGAACCATTTCAGCTGCACGAGAAGGAGCCATTCATGGTTTTCCTGCAATTGCGTTTTCATTAGACAATAATAGTCATGAAGCAGATTTCTCTGCCGCCAAAGCAATCGTGAGGGTCATTATACAACAAGTATTAGAACAACAATTGCCTAAAGGTCAATTACTCAATGTGAATATTCCCAATCTACCTTTAGAGCAAATAAAGGGTATCCGAAGTGTGCGCCAAGGGAAAGGGCATTGGGTAGAAGACTTTCAGAAGCATACGGATAAACATGGCCATGAATACTATTGGTTGTCAGGACGCTTTATTTCTTTAGATTCGGGAGAAGATACTGATATACATGCTATTGACAACGGATATGTTTCAGTCACCCCTTTACAACATGACCTAACTCATTATCCGCTCTTGGAATCCCTCCAATCACAATGGGATTTTGCGCTATAGTATATTCACTTGGGGAAAGCTCTTAAGTACAAATAAAAAATGTTCTACTGAATAACATCCAGTAGAACATTTTTGATGTATATACCTCTCCATTACAAGAAACCAACAAGTATTAAAATGGAACTTGATTTATACAGAGATTGAAACTCAACAGGTATATAAATCATATCATAGAGCTTAACGGAAAACCACACGCTTAATAGATTGGCGATGATTTTCAGCCGTTACTTTTAAAATATACATTCCAGCAGGCAGGCTTTCCCGATAAATAGTATGCTGATTGCCTGAGAAACGACCTCGTTTCACTTCTTTTCCTTCTAAAGACATCAAAGAATAGATTGTCTGGCCTCTTACCTCTTCAGGCATCAATAAAGTTAAATTTCCGTATGTCGGATTAGGATATGCTTCAAATGGGAGAGAGCTTTCTAGTTCGTCCTCAACAGAGACTGCCATACCACATACCTGTTCATATAGGAAGTTACGGACAACTTCAAAAGTTGTATCCATATACGCATCCGTATTATCTCCCAAGATAAAAGGAGTATGTCCCGCTCCTTCAAAAGCATAAAAGAAATTATCAATCCCTAAGTTATCCAATCTAGGATGAATCGTAGAGCTACCATGAACTTCAAAGCCTAACCCAAATAGGGTAATTGGGCTATTATCAAATGGTACAACGTCATCTGCCGTTCCATGTAAACTGACAAGTGGTATGTCTCCTGCTTCAATCCATGTAGTATCTAGTAAGGCTCCAGACAAATTGATGACACCTGCTATATCAGAAGAGTAGCCAGGGTTACCACTCAATCCCTCTAGCCCTCCTAGACCTGTCGTATCTAAAATAGAGGGAATTTCATCCAACTTATTTAAGTAGCCAGTATGAAGTGCCGTCAAGGCTCCAGCAGAAACTCCTCCTATATAAATTCGATTGGTATCAATGCGATAGAGGTCATCCGTTTGTGCATCTTTGTAAAAGAATCTAATGGCAGCTCTCATATCATGTACAGCCTTTTGGACTGCTGTAACGCCAAGTTCGGGACTTGCATTAAAGGCCAGTTCAGGCGTCAAACGATAATCTATTGAAGCATTGGTATATCCCAATCGAGAGAAGCGTTGGCTCAATTCTACGATATCTGGAGAAGCTCTCAAGCCAATAACAAATGCCCCGCCAAATGCCCAAATGATAAGGGGCCTTCTTGCTGCTGTATCCCCTTCTGGTTCATAGAAATCTAAACGCAAAGTTTGGGTTCCATTAGGATCTAGGATCGTAGGTTGTATGTTTTCTCCATACTCAATTCCAGAGGTAGTAGTTATGTTAGGAAAGATCGGATTTAGGTAACGACCATTCTCACACGGTAATTGACCAAAGGCTGGTAGGGTGAAAATCAAAGAGTTAATCAAGAGAAGTAAGAATGTAAAAGAATTTCTCATAATCAATCATATTAGATTTTTATAGAAAGTTAGCTTTTTTTGTCTGTTCAAACATCCTTTATATTGTTATAAAATGACGATAACATGAACATTTATCAAAAATAACTTTATGCCAAAACAACAACTAAGTATAAATAGAATATGTTATAGATGCTTTTTGTGCATAAATATCTGCATTATACACTAATTAACTACTAAAATATATACTATTCCACATATTCAAATTTTGTTATCAGTGATGTAAGCTTTTGTGAAAACTTTCATACGTTTTTCTGTACGTACTGTTAACTTTGCATGTGTAGAAATGACTTATATCATTTACGAATGGGCTGTTGTCATTAAATCTGCATTGTTTTTGTCTAACCAACAATAAACAAGTTAAAAGACAAAAAGTCTAACCCAAATGAAATACGCAAATCTTCTGTTTTCCCGTCTCTTGCTTTGTATGATTATCATGATTGGTCTTACACTCCCTACTTTTGGGCAAGAAGACGAAGATGAGGACGACATGACACTGACCAAAGAACAGCAAGCAATTCTTCAAGTAGATTATGACATTATGTTTTTTACAGTAAATGAATCTACTTCTTCTGATGCCAATGGTTTGCAAATAACGCAACCTCAATCAGAACAACAAGTAACGGCAATCCCTCAAGTGCTTTCTTTCTTTGAGAACAAAGCAATTCGTCCCTTATCTCTTTCCACAGAGCAAGAAAACAATCCTGTAGTCCTAGCAAGCATAAATGAAGAAACTTTCATTCGTGCAGCCCAAGTTCAAGTAATATAGATACTATATTCGGTCAAAGTCAAAATGTTCCCTGATTAAGGCATAGTCGATACGGCTAGTTCGTTCTACAAGATATAAGCGCATTTTTACGGGTATTAATAACGCACAGATACCTCTGTTTTTACCTTATGATAGGTTGTAAACAGAGGTATCTGTGTTTTATTTTTGTATCATTTGGGGAGTCCTTTATCTAAATATATGAAACCTATCCTTACTACTCTATTACTCTTCTTGTATAGTTCTTTCGGATTGTCTCAATCTTTCGTTCATTCCCTTAGTTTGGAGCTGTCTAGTGATATGACAGTGGGTTGGTGGCTCCATAATCGAGGTTCTACAGATCCCAGCTTCGCTAATACACTAGGTTGGGATCGAACTCATCTTGCCCTTATTCCCTCTATTCAGCTAGAAGCGGGATATAATGTAGGGAAAGTATGTATCGGGTTGGGAGGTGCCTATCAATGGTTAATGGATGATGATATGATTCGTTCTCAAGATGCTATTGGCAGACCGAATCGTTTTAAGGTTGCAGAAAATTGGGTAGAGTTAGGAAATCTTCATGGTTTCTTTGAATACAAACTCATTCATAATCAGAAGTTTGCATTAGGCCCTCATATAAAGGCAGGCACTTTTTGGATAAAGACTACTCATCCTGAACGAGCAGGCTTTGGACGGAAATTATACACCAGTATAGGAATCACCCATCAAATTAGGCTTACCCATTTCATGGAAGCTATCATTCGACCAGAGTATTTGGTGTTCTATATGTGGCCTAAACAAGGACATGGAAACCTCAATGAACAACATCGGATTTATGGACTAGGGATAGGCCTAGGCTTACGTTTTCATTTACCTTAATCTGTCCAACTATGCCAAAAAGCATCTTTATTTTCCTCGCTTACTTCTCGCTCTTAAGCTCACTTCAAGGCCAAACCTTAAAGACTTACAAACAACAAGTAAAACTTATGGGGTCGCGCTTTGAGATTACGGCAGTATCCGAAGATGAAGAGCGTGCCCTAAAAAGTATTGAAGCTGCTATAGTCGAAATAAAGCGTATTGAAGCTCTCATTTCTTCTTGGGATCCCGACTCGGAAACTTCGGAAATTAACCGTATGGCGGGGATTCGGCCTGTACCCGTAAGCCAAGAACTATTTGCCCTAATTTATCGCTCATATAAAGTCTCTCAACTCACTGATGGAGCTTTTGATATTAGCTTTGCCTCTATAGAGTGGATTTGGGACTTTGACGGGAAAGAGCACTCTATGCCTTCTCAGGCGACAATCGATAGCTCCATCCAATTCATTGGCTATCAAAACATTGAATTCGATATTACGGTTTCTTCTATCTTTCTCAAAGAGAAGGGCATGCGCATAGGATTCGGAGCAATAGGGAAAGGATATGCAGCGAATAAAGCAATGGAGGTAATGCGAGAAATGGGGATTGCAGATGGAGTGGTTAATGCGAGCGGAGATCTTTTGGCCTGGGGCAATCAAGCAGATGGAAAACCTTGGAGTATAGGTATAGCAGATCCAAGTGATCCTAAGAATCCTTTTGCGTGGCTTATCATAGATGATTTAGCAGTTGTGACTTCAGGTAATTACGAAAAATATTGTGTCATAGAGGGAGAAAGATACGCCCACATAATCAATCCTAAGACGGGTTACCCTGTCAAAGGAATCAAAAGTGTTACAGTTATATGTCCTGATGCAGAATTGGCCGATGCCCTTGCTACATCTGTATTTGTATTAGGAACTGAAAAAGGCCTTGCCCTTATAAATCAACTTACTGGAGTGGAAGGCCTTATCATCGACTCGGAGGATGAAGTTCATACTTCAAATAAGCTAGAATTACATTATTATACCTCTGGGAAGAGTAGAAAACAGGTTAAGAAAAAACGAAAGAAGCCCTAGTCTTAAACTCCTCTTTTCGCTCCATAGATATGAATGTGAATACGGTCTGTATAATTAAACCCATATTCTTTGCATATCTCCACTACCCATTGTTGCTTATCTTGTAGCATCTCTGGCGAGGTTCCTTCTGGCATTAAATAAATTTTATGGGGAGAAATAGAGAATTGATTCTTTATAGCGAGAATTTCGGCTAAATCAGTCTCTGATTGTACAACGAATTTAAAAACACTTTTAGGGTTTTGCGCCAAGAAAGCCAAAACCTTGGTACGAATTCGAAATTTTTGTGCATCGCCTGAATTAGATAGTTTGGGAGAGACATTGTATTGATTGATATATTGGTCGAATTCGGGCTTTGGCAAAAGGGTTCCGTTGGTTTCTATCTCAAACCAATATGAGGGATCAATGACTCTTAAGCTTTTCATTAGCTCTATGAGCTCTTTTTGCTGGATCATTGGCTCACCCCCTGTCAGTACGACATTTCGGCAATTATGCGCCAAAATTGCCAGTTTGACCTCTTTTGTAGACAGTTCGACCATATATTCAGACTGTTGGTATTTGGGGCTATTTCGATGGTGAAAAGGTGTGCCAGTCCAGTTCCAAGTGTAGTCTGTATCGCACCAAATACAATGTAAGTTACAGTAAGAAGTTCGTACAAAAATTGAAGGCATCCCAAGGTTTTTACCTTCTCCTTGAACGGTGTAAAATATCTCTGGTCCATCATTCAACTTAGCTAGTTTCATCATTCGTAGAAAATTTGTGTGAACGAGATTACAAAATGAATCTTACAACAATATATATTTGTAAGAGATTCTGCAAACACTGATTCCTAATATTATGAAGTACGGGTTCATAAAACATCTAATACGGTTGTTGTTAGTTTTTCTGACAATGGGATTCTTTTCTAGTTGTGTATCCGTAAAAGAGTACCAAAAGATGTATATCAATGATGCAGATATGGAGTTGAAGGTTCGCAAGGTAGAATCCTATGAGGTCAATGCAGAATCCTACCGTGAAGGAGCCTCTGGAGCAAATGGTGGAAAAGTAGGAGGAGGATGTGGATGCAATTAACTAACTCTATACATAGACATTGGTTCTACACGCTACTTCTAGGCCTATCCTTTTTGGGTATTCCTGATTTAGGGTTTTCTCAGACGATGAATCGAATTGATAGTTTACAGTCTTTTCCGACCTTTCCTGACACCCTCCCTATCTCCAATCCTGAAGAAGCGTTTACTCTACCTCCTGCCAAGGCTGATTTCTTATTCAGTTACTATAAACAAGAGGGCGATCATTCTGCTGTAACTGGAGGCGAAGGTAGTGAGGAACTTAGAGATATTGCCTCGAAGGTAGTTGTATATCTCCCTATAGATACCACAGAAAGTATTGGATTTGAAATTGGAGTCAATCACTACACCTCTGCCTCTACCGATCGGATTGATCCTCTCATGTCCTCGGCCTCGTATAAAGATTATCGAGGTCAAATGCAGGTAAGTTATACAAAGGAAAATCCATTAAAACGAACAGCCTTTTCCATCTTTGTTGGGGGCTCAATTGAGTCCGATTATATTTCTGCTAATGCAGGTTTCTCTTGGTCGAAAACATCCAAAGATAAGAACCGTGAGTGGGTTTTTACAGGACGAAGTTTCCTCGATAATTGGGTCGTATTGTTTCCCAATGAACTCCGTCCGATTGGGTTAGCTCAAGTAGATACAGACAAAAGGCGTTCATTTAGTCTGGGGCTGACCGTTTCTCAAATAATCAATAAGCGCCTGCAAGCCTCTCTCTCTTCAGAAGTTGTTTATCAATATGGTCTTCTATCAACCCCTTTTCATCGAGTTTATTTTCATAGAGATTCTCTTCCAAGTATTGAGCGTTTGCCTAAACGTCGGATCAAGCTTCCAATAGGAATAAGGTTGCATTATTTCGCGACGGATTTTCTGGTCTTGCGGCTTTACTATCGTTACTACTATGATTCATTTGGGATTCATGCCAACACTGTCAATGTAGAAACCCCTATCAAAATTGGGAGATTCATTTCTGTATATCCTTTTTATCGGTTTCATACTCAACAAGCATCTCGATACTTTCAGCCTCTTGGAGAACATGCAATAGAAGCAACTTATTATACTTCTGACTATGACCTATCAGGTTTTAGTAGTCATAAAGTAGGCCTCGGAATTAAATACGCACCTCTTTATGGCATCCTTCGTTTCAAGCTTTCAAAAAAGAAATTATCAAAGTGGAAATCTATTTCGATTCGATATGCTCAATACCGTCGAACCGATGGACTAAGAGCTTTTTTAATTAGCTCTCACTTAAGTTTTGAAATTGAATAGGGGAAGGTATTTTTTAGGATGGGACACCGAGAACGTTTACAATAGCGATTCTCAGCTGCGTATTGGCATCGAGAACGTTTACAATAGCGATTCTCAGCTGTGTACTGGCATCGAGAACGTTTACAATAGCGATTCTCAGCTGCGTACTGGCATCGAGAACGTTTACAATAGCGATTCTCAGCTGCGTATTGGCACGGAGAACGTTTACAATAGCGATTCTCAGCTGCGTATTGGCACCGAGAACATTTACCATAACGATTCTCAGCTGCGTATTGGCACCGAGAACGTTTACAATAGCGATTCTCAACTGCGTACTGGCACCGAGAACATTTACAATAGCGATTCTCAGCTGCGTATTGGCACAAACAGCGCTCAATATAACATCAAGCTTCAGTAAAGATTAGTATAAGAACGCATATTTTCATAGACCTCCTCGCATTCTTTGACGAGGCTTTCAAATTGTTTGGGTATTTCAATGGGCTTTGGTGTATAAGGTTTAAAAGTAGTTGATTCGGCCACCTTATCATACCATCCTCTATCCGTCCAAGGCCCATCTGTCGCTCGTATTCCTTTTTTCCAATGAAGCATTGTATCTGAGAAAGGCACATTTACTTTTTCACATAAACGCATCAAGGTTTCTTTAGGTCTTGTTTGAAGGTCTCTCGCATCTATTACGGGAGGGACTTTACCTGTATTCTTCTTAACAAACTCGAATATCTCAAGTAATTTTGGGAATCCGAGCCAAGTTTGGCTGACTTCAGGCCATTTCTTTATGTAAGATGAGATAACTTCTTTTGGATCACGGATTAAGAAGCAATTTGTTAGTTCTAAGATCCAATCCTCTTCCATTTGTTTTCCAATATGACAAGCAAAATGCTTTTGGTAGTAAATACTTTTTCCTTTTGGAAGAGGGCCTGTAAGTTGTGCAACTACCTTCTGCCAATCTTTTTCATAACGCTCAAACGTTTTCTGCATTCCATCGAACTCCCAATCGCCTAAACTTAAGTGAGCCGCATGTAAAGGTTCATCGGCGACAATCGTATCAGGTCGATTTCCCCAAGAACGCATAAGGGCTGTAGAAAGGCTGCGAGGAGTAGACCACATAGCAATTCTCACAGGAGAAGAAACAGTAGGTAATATCATGGTGTTTAAAGGCATTAAAATGAAGAGGAGAAGTATAAGGTAATGTAGTTATTATCCTGTTAACAAAAAAGAGGGGCAAAATGCCCCTCAATTAACTACTACTATGCACCTTTTACGCTACTAATTTCTTATTCAACTCGGTTGGTGTGAGCGGCATTTGCTCCAGAAGTCACCCAACCTGTGAGGGAAGTATCTCCTGTATCAATACGCACGAGTTTACCACTCAGGGTTGTTACATATATAACACCATCTTGTACAATAGGTTGATATCGAATCCCGTCCTTCAGTTCAAACTTCTTGATTTCCTTCCCACTTTCGGCATCAAAGATTACGACATCTCCATTCAAGGTTGCAATGATAATTCGATTCCCCACATGTAAAGGTGGCGTTGCGAGGAAGCCCCCTTTCTTATACATATCTCCTTGTATTTTCTGATTCCATAGGGTTTCCCCACTTTCGGGATCCGTACAGACCAGCTCATCTCCCATTGTATTATAATTCTTTCCATTTACATGTAGGACTCTTGATCCTTGGAATGCTTGTAGGGAAGATACATTTGACTGACCAATATTTTTACTTGCTTGCATCCATCCTGAGTTAGCTGGCGCTCCGCCAGAGAAGCCATTTCCAGCGTCATAATTCATCGACTGCTTTTTCAACTCCGATTTGTTTTGAATTTCCGCATCCAAGTATGGAGCTGCCTTTTCATTATACTGTCTTTGAATATTCATTTTACTGGTTCCTCCCATTACAGCAATGCATTCGGCAATTTTGTCTCCACCTTTATCAGATCTACGGCTCATATAGATTTCTTTTCCGATAATGCTAGGAGCCGAAGTTGCACGTGTTGCATTTGCAGAAATGATTTCCCCTGTTTTTTGGTCGAACTTGTAGAAAGTTCCTGCAAAACTTGTCACATATAATTCCTTTCCTTCTGCAATAGGCGCAAATAGAACATCTCCATCGATCCACTTTTGCCATTGAATCTTGCCCGTCTTGATATCAATCGCGATAAAGATATGCGTACCTTCGATTCGTTTCTCTGTTTCATCGTCATCAGAATCATCGGAGTCGTCATTAGAATCGGGTTTTTTCGTGTCAATCGTATTATTGCTTATGTTCAGGGGAGCATTTTGTTGGAACATCTCTTTTTCAACAGGAGAGACATTGTTTTGGTACATATTACCATATCCTCCTAAACCTCGGGCAGGGTAGGCCGTGAAGACCATTCCATTTGCAATTGTTGGTGTTGACATGAGGGGATCCCCCATCCAATACGACCAAAGTTGTTTTCCTGTTTGTGCATCAACGGCGAAAATTGTACAAGATTCCGTATTGAATATTACAATTCCATCTTGAATAACAGCAGAGGAAGGGCCATCATCGTCTAGATCAATTGCCCAAACGACCTCACCCGTTCTAGCATCAAAAGCATAGAATTCTTTACTTCCAAATCCTCCACTCACATAGACCTTTCCATCATAATACGTTGGGCTAGGGGTCATACCTGCTTTAGGGAGTTGGATAATTGTCCAGTCTCTATCTACTTTAAATTGGCCTGAAACATCTCTTGTTTTGACGTGTCCTTCTTTGAAGTTTGCTTTAGGTTTTCCTAGCCTTTTGTTCATAGCGAGAACAGCCTCTAGGACATCAGTTGAGTCCTCGTCGGCATAATGAAATTCGTGATTGTTAAGTTTTCCTTTTTCAAGTGAGATTTTGGCTGAGAATAAGTGGGGGTTAAAGGCAAAACTAGTTGTGATGATTAGGGCGAGCAGAAGGCCTGCAAATACTCTAACTTTCATAAAATCAGTTATTAATTAGGATGTTGATAATAGGAAAAACAGGTAGTAAATAATACGTTATAGATTGCCCTTCTTTTATTAGACGAAATTCCTCTAGATTTTCATAAAGTTTTTAGAAAAAAATCCAAGAAAGTATCCGTGTGGGCATCTAATTCAAAAGAGGATATTTCACAAATTAGATCTATTTTTATAGTGCAGCATATTTCATTACAGTCGAATTTTAGTTTTTGCTGTATTCTTTTGTACTTTTATCACTATAAAAGCAAACCACATAATCTATTCACTATGAAGAGAAAAACACTGTTTACTCTAGTATTATTAGTAGCCTGTGTAGCCGTTGACGGACTTGCCCAACAGGTTTCTAAGTTTGCATTCCTTCGAAACGATACATGTTTCGTTCGTCGTTGTGTAACAAGAGAATGCCCTTGTACAGACAAACATCCTGTTTACAACATTCCTGTGAACAAAAAGCCAAAGAATTTGCCTCGTTTAGGAACAAACCCTCAATTTGGTACACTTAAGTATCTAAAAACTGAGCAAGAAGTATACGATCATTTGCATAAGCGCTATGACCAAAACAGAGGTGGTGATGCAGCTGAGCTCGACAAATTGTTCAATGCTATGGGTTACAATGGATTTAAAGATGCGAGCTTTACTGTTAGTCAATTAACAGGAGTTCTCCTTTACAGTGGTGTAACAGGAATGCTCGGAGCAGGAGGACATACATATGAGTATACCACAATCGCTCCAGGGAAGGATATCTATCATAAAGCTTATCGCGTAACTTCTTCTACCGGATGTGATATCTATATCATGGAGACTTGTGGAAATGCCTTCTTTACTGGATGTGAGAATCTTACTGATTGCGAGACTGTTGCTTGTGGAACCGCTGTTGGGGAAGGATCTTGTCACGATGTAAATGTAAAGGTAGATGGTTCAGCTTCTATTCCAAACAATTGTGAGACAACAGAAACGCTACAGGTCTGTGTATATGCAAATGATCCTGCGAAGAAAGTATGTCTAGATGGAATTGATGTTACTATCACACATCCTTGTGGTGGAAAAGCGGAAGTTAGTACTTCTAGCAACAAATCTATGTGTCAAGATGGAACAGTTAATGTAGATGCTCCGATTAATATTATCCCTGATGCAAGCAAGAACGCATTCATCAAGGATAAGACTTATAATGTACAGGTATCTGCAGCTAAGTTCCAAGCGATTCAAGCAATCTTTACGAAGTAAGCTAAAGATTATTGTAGTAAAAGTTTACACCTAATATATACCGATTTTACCTTTGTGTAAGATCGGTATATTTTATATATATCAGGCATTCACTTATATAACAAACATATATCTATGTCAACAAATCCTGAATGGAATGAAGAGCTTGAAATAGAAGTTGCTGAATTAGAGGAGAAAATTGAAAAGGATTTTCAGCGGGGATTGCTCAAGTGGACAATTCGCCAGATTGGGAGTATTATTCTGTATGTTCTTTTGTGGAATTATTGGGAGCCCATTCGGTATGTATTGATCTTACATATTCCCTTAGCTTTATTTGCTTTGTATATGTTATTTAGGCTAAGAGGGATGAAAGAGCGCGCCCGCGAAATTCATGATAATATCACAACAGATCAAGAATAGTTCTTATTGAGAGATAAAAGAACACATCTCTTATCTCCCAAAAGAACTCTATAATGGTTTACTCTACGTATACAATAAATTTGTTTTTCTTACCTCGTTGAATTTGGAGATAGGTATTATGAAAGGCATCATCCAGTGTGACTACCTGTTCAATATCTTGGCACTTTGCTCCATTCAGGCTAACCGATTTATCCTTTGTTACAGATCGGCGTGCCTCGCTTCTAGATTTTGTAATTCCTAATTCTACCAAGAAATCGAGGATATTGATTCCTTCGTTCAATTTGTCTTTGCTGATCGCTTTTGCGTCACTTGATTGCTGGACAATTTCTTTCCAGTCTTTGGCTGTCAGCTTTTCAAAATCGGCTCGTTTTTGTTTACGACCGAATAAAAAGTTGGTTATTGCGAGTGCTCCATTAAGTCCTTCTTCTCCATGAACACGTTTTGTTAAGTCCTCCGCTAGCACCTTGTGTAACATTCGTTGGTGAGGAGCCTTTGCATGTTCTGCCACCAATGCTTCAATCTTTTCCTTTGTTTTTAGGGTAAAGATTTTGATGAACTTTTCGGCATCTTGATCTGAGACATTAATCCAGTATTGATAGAACATGTATGGAGAAGTTCTTTCTGCAGATAGCCATATTTTATCTCCACTCTCAGACTTCCCGAATTTTGTTCCGTCCTCTCTGGTAATTAGGGGGCAGGTAATTGCATATGCTTTTGCCTCTGATCCCATTTTTTTCCCAATCAAGTAAGATCCAGTTGTTATATTTCCCCATTGATCAGACCCTCCCATTTGAAGCGTACAGTTCTTTTCTTGGTATAAATGTAGGAAATCGTACCCTTGTACGAGTTGGTAAGCAAATTCGGTATATGAAATTCCAGATTCTCCAGAAAGTCGTGCTTTCACAGACTCCTTGGCTTTCATATAATTAATTGTGATATACTTACCAACCTCTCTTAGGAAGCCTAAGAATCCGAAATCTTTAAACCAATCGTAGTTATTCGTCATTTCGGCGGCATTCTCTCCCAGCTCAAAATCAAGAAAGTGTTCTAATTGTTTCTTGATACATCCGACATTGTACTGTAAGATGTCCTCACTGAGGAGTTGGCGTTCCTTATCTTTTCCAGAAGGATCGCCAATCATTCCTGTAGCGCCCCCTACCAATGCAATGGGTTTATGCCCTGCCTTTTGTAGGTGTACAAGCATCATAATAGGCACTAAATTTCCAATGTGTAGGGAATCTGCCGTTGGGTCAAAACCAGCATATCCTACCTTCATTCCTGTACTGAGATGGTCATCAATTCCTGGCATGATATTATGAACCATGCCCCTCCATTGTAATTCTTCTACAAACGTCATTTTTGTGGATTGTTAATATTTTGGCTATCTTAGGCAGGCATCGAGAGAAAGTTATTTGGCTCGATTTTTCGCTTTAAATAGTAAAATCCCCTTCTAAATAGGAGAACAATATACAATATTACAAATATAACTCGTTATTGAGGCAACGACCTTTTATTTATATTGGAACTGTTCTAGATTATAGGGGTCTTTGATTTAAAGATCGAGAAAGGAGAAAACAACATGGGCTGTGTATTTCAATTTTTAGTTTTCACTTAATTAAAGCATTTGTTTACAAAAAAGGTAAATTAGTAGCGGAATTTTAAATGCAGGAAAAAAACGGTATCTTCGATACTGGCTCGCTTTATATCGAACTTCGTATTCAAACAAAAGTGTTTTATAGTATGCAAAAATATACGAAATATTTGCTATTCTTGGTGTTGGTAGCGGTATGTCTACCCACTGGGTTAATGGCACAGACCAGCCCTGGAAAAGCGGCCTATCGCGAAGCGGAAAATTTGCGAAAAGCTGGAAAATGTAACGACGCAATCATTAAGTATGATGAGGCAATTCGATTGGAATCTTCTAATTACAAATACTACTTTCAAAAGGGAAAATGTCAAAGTAAGTTAAAGAATTATGATGGAGCCAAGGAATCCTTTTTGAGTGCAGTCGAATACAAGCCCGAGTTCACGTCCGCATATGCTCTCCTTGCAAAAATCTATCGTAACGAGCGTGATTATGATAATGCGATTCGGTATTATGAAGAAGCTGCTCGATACGAACAAAAAGATAGTCGTAAAGTTCATTATAAATTATTGCTTGTTAATCTTCTTCTAAAAGAAGATCGTGTGTACGACGCAAAGCGTCATATTGCTGATGCAAAGTCTCTCAACCCACAAGATCCGAATGTACTGTATTATGATGGAGAAATTAATGCGATGGAGGAGAATTGGGAAGATGCAAAAGGATCTTATTTACGGGCATTAAATTCTGAGGAATTGAAGAGTGCAGCACCCGCTAAGAATGCGAAGTATTATTATGGACTCGGATTGGCTTATAGCAAGTTAGGTGATAATGTAAATGCAAAGAAGGCATGGGCGAAGGCGAACTTTGGCCCTTATAAGAAGCTCATCCAAAAAGAAATGATTAAGAGCAATCATGTATATTACTACAAGATTGCTATTAGTTATTATATCAATGGTGAGTATGAAGCAAGTGAGGAGCAAATTGAGAAGGCCTTAGAAATCCAACGTGACTTTGCTAGTGCATACGTGTTGAAAGGTAATATTGCTCGTAAACAAGGAAATGTATCTCGTGCAATTGACTACTACGAGCAGGCTGTAGGTATGGAGAAAGATCCAAAGAAAAAGGCCAAGTTGTATAGTAAAGTGGCTTCTTTACAGCTCAGCAATAATGATTACTATGGAGCATTGAGTTCATTAGGTCAGATTGGTAATATCAATAGCCCTAAGATTCTTTTCCTACGTGCAAAGGCTGAGTATGGTTCTGGTCGTTATTCAGAAGCAAGTACGACTTTGAGCGCTTTGTTGAAGATGGGTGTAGATGCAAAAACGAAAGCACGTTATAGTTTCCTTTTGGGAATGGCTTCTAAGAAGGATGGTAATTATGAAGCGGCAAAAGAAGCATTCAAAAATGCTATGTATGGTACATACAAACCTGCTGCTAAATATGAACTTGAAATCTTAAACAAGAAATAAGGAAGTAGATACTATTAATAAAGCCAAAAGCCTGAAGGAATCTCCTTCAGGCTTTTGGCTTTATTGGTAAATGAATTCGCCATAAGGGCTTTTGATAGTGAGTTTATTTTTATCTGCGGCTTCGCAATGCCCTATGATTTGCGCCTCTACTTTAAATGATTGGGCGATTTCAATAATTGATTGAGCCGTTTGCTCATCGGTATAGATTTCTAGTCTATGCCCCATATTGAAAACCTTATACATTTCTTTCCATTCGGTTTGGCTTGCCTCTTGGATAAGTTGGAAACTTAGTGGGAGCGGGAATAGGTTATTCTTGATAATGTGAAGGCCTTCCACAAACTTAAGGCACTTTGTTTGTCCTCCTCCTGTACAGTGAATCATTCCATGAATATTGTTTCGATGCTGGTCGAAGACTTGCTTCATGATGGGGAGGTAGGTTCTAGTTGGGCTAAGGATTAATTGCCCGACATTTATTCCAAGTGACTCGATTGGTTCAGTTAGGAGATGTTTACCGCTATATACAAGTTCATTTGGAACTTGAGCGTCAAAAGATTCGGGGTATTTGGTCGCATATACTTTTGCGAATGAGTCATGGCGAGCACTCGTCAAGCCATTGCTTCCCATTCCTCCATTATAGCGGGTTTCATACGTTGCTTGTCCAAAGCTACTTAATCCTACGATTACACTATTAGGGCCTATTTTTTCATTTGTGATGACCTCTTTTCGGGGCATTCGGCAAAAGGCTGTTGCGTCAAAGATGAGCGTTTGGACGAGGTCTCCAACATCCGCGGTCTCTCCTCCTGTATTATGCACTTTCACTCCATGGCTGCTTAACATTTCAAAAAAGCTTTGCATGCCATTAATGAGTGTGGCAATCACATCTCTGGGTATACGGAACTTATTACGCCCGATGGTATTAGACATCAAGAAATTATTTACAGCTCCAACACACATCATGTCATCGAGGTTCATGACAATTGCATCTTGAGCAATTCCTTCCCAGACTGAGAGATCAGCAGTTTCTTTCCAATAGATATATGCAAGAGAGGTCTTGGTACCAGTTCCATCAGCGTGCATGACATTGCAATAGTTTTCATCATGTGCTACAAGATCTGGCATTACTTTACAGAAAGCTTTTGGGAATAATCCTTTATCTAGCTTTTTAATTGCGAAGTGTACATCCTCTTTTCCTGAAGAGACTCCTCGTTGGTTGTATAAATCTTTCATCTCTATTTATTATGGCGCAAAACAATCATTCTTAATGCGAAAAGGCAAACCCGATATGGATTTGCCTTTTTCTATAGGATAACACTAGCGATTTTGGTAGTGTTTTATCGTCTCAGTGGAAAATCAAGAGAAGTAATTCTAAACTCTGTACGACGGTTTAGTTGTTCATCTTCATCTGACTTTTCTGGGTACACAAACGGTTGTGATTCTCCGAATCCGAACCAAGTCATTCTATCAGAAGTGATTCCTTTAGCTGCGAGGTATTTTACTGCAGAGATTGCACGTCTTTCAGAAAGCTTTTGGTTGTAGTCTTCTGTACCATTTGTATCGGTATGCGAACCTAACTGAATTGTGATATTGGGGTTTTTACCCAATAGATTTGCAAGATCCATTAAAGCAGGTTCTGCATCCACACGAATTTCAGACTTATCATAGTCATAGTAGATATTTTGCAATACGATTGGCTTATCAATGATGATTGGCTCTAGTTCGATATCGATATTTTGCTCAATATCCGTACTTTCTTCGAGGTTCTTAGTAGACACTTGCTCTTCATTTGCGAAGTATTCTGGTGCATTTCCAAGGATCTTATAGTCTTTATTCTCTTCCAATTGGAATTGGTATGTAGCAGATTGATCTGTTTGGAAAGAGTCTAGGGCTACAATTGTTTGCTCGCCATTCTCATTAGTTACATACTCATAAAGAATTGCGATTGCGAAGCCTATAGGTTCCTTCGTTTCTTTGTCGCGAATTTTTCCATGTACAGAGAACTCTAGTGGTTCTTCTGGATATATGATCATATTCGCACGATATAGATCGGAGCTACCCATTCCTCCTTCACGGTTAGATGTGAAGTAAAGCAAAGAGTCAAGATTTGCGAAATATCCTCCAAAGTCATCATAACTAGAGTTGATTGGAGCTCTTAGGTTTGTTGGAGGTCCTTGGAAGCTACCTACATTTCCATCGATATAGTACAAGTCATATCCTCCATATCCGATGTGTCCTTTAGAAGCGAAGAACAATCTATCTGCATCATCAGAAAGGTATGGAGAGATATCATCAAAAGCGGTATTAATTTCTGGGCCTGCATTGATTGGTTCAGACCATCCAGAACCGATTTTGCGAGAGTACCATATATCCAATCCTCCTTGTCCACCATCTCGGTCGGAAACGAAGTATAGAGTACGTCCATCACGCGAGATACAAGGTTGTGTATCAAATGCAGGAACGATTTTCGTTTTACCTCGTGTATTTACGAGTACTTCTCTTTTTCCTTGTATTTCAGGGATAAGTACTGGTTTCCCCCAGTCTTTATCTACAGGATCATAGATAGATTGGTAAATACTACAGCCAAAGCCAGACTTCTTTCCTTGGTTACAGATAGAGTAATAAAGCGTAAGTCCATCAGCAGTAAAAGAAGCACTTCCATCATTTTGGAAAGTATTGAGGTTTGTACCCATGTTTACCGCTTCACCAAATGTAGAGTCATTTTCTATAATGGAGGAATATAAGTCGGAGAAGGCTGGTTCAGCCAGTCCTGTATAGGGTTTATTCCCTAATTCGTCCCTATGTGAGGTATACACGAGGTATACATCTTCCTGTCTTTGGTCGAGGTAAGCGGGGAACATATCTCCTGCGCTTGAGTTGATATCTAGCAGATTTACTCTATGCGTAGGATCTTCTCCAATGGTACTTTCCGCGAAATCACATCCTCTCAACTCAATATCGGCACGCATATAATACTCATCCTCTGTCTTATGTCGCTTTTTAAACTCAGCGAACGCTTCTCTAGCGTTTCTATAGTTATTTAAGCGTTTATAGGTAAGACCTAAATTTAGATAAACCGTATCATTTGAGTTGGGATCAATTTCCAGTGATTTCTGATACCATCTGAGTGCATCTTGATAATCCTGTAGATATGTATTGATAAGTCCCAGTTTATAAGCAGCCTGAAAGTTTCCAGGATCTAGCTGCATAACTTCATTGAAAAGTTGTTCGGCTTCTACAAGGCGGTAGTTATTGTATTCTGTGTCGGCTTTACGGATTAACTTCGCTAATTTACCCTTTTGGGCATGTGTCAATAACGGAACCGAAATGAAGAACACCCCTAGCAGACAAACAAACATTCCTTTATATAGCTTGCGTACCATAGGTTTGTTGATTAATTTTTGCGAAAAAAATATTGACAGTTAAGGAATAGTATCGAACAAACATAGAAAAAATATAAATTCTCCTCAAAGATAATCAGAAAAAAATTAACCAGAGGAAGAAATCCCCAATGAGGATTGTAATTGCAGAGAGAACAAAAGAGTTAATCGTTGCGACCCCTACCCCTTTTGCTCCCCCTTCCGCGTTAATGCCTTTAAAACAACCGATTAAAGCGATCATCATTCCAAATATAAATGCCTTGAGTAATCCGCCGATTAAATCACCCATTTCGAAAAAAGTTTTAATCGAATCAAAAAATACTTGGTGGGTGACTCCTAGGAAGTATCCAGAGACGATATAGGCACCAAATATTGAGATTGAGATCGCGAAAAAGGTTAGTATTGGCATCATAATTCCTAGGCCAAGAAATCTAGGAAGTACTATATATCGAATAGGGTCAAGCGACATTGTTCTGAGTGCATCGATTTGTTCAGTCACCTTCATTGTTCCGATTTCGGCGGTCATGGAGGCGCCTATACGTCCACTAATTACAATCGCAGTAAGCACGGGCCCCATTTCCATCATCATTGTTTTTGTAAGTTGCCCACCTAAAACAGACAAGGGCACCATCCCTTGCATTTGGTAAGCAGCTTGCCAAGCGGAAATAGCTCCCACAAATAAGCCGATGAGTAACACGAGGGGGATTGAGTTCACACCTACGTGATTTAGCTGTTGTATAATTCGTTTTCTATCTCGGACGGAGAAGCGTAAATTCAGGATTACTTCCCAAATTAGGTATCCGAACAATCCCAGTTGTGTGATTAAATTCATCAGCCTTTTGTTTTCATCAGCAAAGATACTAAGATTTGTGAGAAGTCATTGTGTATAAATTGGAGCGGGATGGAGGGTCATGAATTGAGTACATGTATTTACTTCTATTAAAGATGATCAACTAAATGCTTTATATCTATGTAGGCGGAGCGGTTTCAGAACGATTTCGTTACGCATCAGCCCTTATATTCGACTATATACTACATATCCCCTACGAAATTCTATCGGATTTGCCCGAAGATTTGCAGGGGACAGTGTGCATTAACTATACAGGTAGGCGAATTAAGGGGATGCTAAATATTCCAAAGACAGTGTTTTTGGAGCGAGAAGATTGTGAGGCCATATCCTATGCAGTAGGTTTCGCTCCAGACTTATTACTTTTCTATGATCAGAACTGGGGGGATGCTTTTCTGTCTTTTGATATCTTTTCGGCTACATTTTATATAGCAACAGAATACTATTATTATCAGGCATCGTCTTTTGATTCTCATGGGCGTTATCGAGAGGATCTTCATCTCTTATTCACACATGGGTTACAAGAATTGCCTTTAATACATATGTATTGTGAGCTTCTTTGGGACAAGTTACAAAAACATTTGCCAAAAGGCTATAGAAAAGCACAGAAGTTAGCGGGTGAGATCACATTCGATATTGATAACCCTTGGAAGTATCATCATAAAGGTTTGGGTATTTCCTTGGGGGGTGGGCTCAAGCAAATGTTTAAGGGAGATTGGGGAGGTTTTGGGGAGCGTTTGGCTGTTGTATTTGGGAAGAAAGACCCTCACGATGTTTTTGAAGATTTATTTAGGTTATGTTCTCCTGATTGTACAACATTTTTCTTTTTGATTGAGCGTAAATCCGTCCATGATGGTCGTTTTACCTATCGAAATAGGCACTTACGGGCATTAATTCGGGAGATTCATGCCCGAGGGTATTCGGTAGGGATTCATCCTTCCTATACGGCTGCTTTTAATCCTGCTCAGTTGAAGCGAGAAGTTGAAGCATTATCAGATATTATTGGAGAGCAAGTGACGAGGTCTAGGCAGCATTTTTTGCGGTATCGTTATCCTACAACCTTTCGTTCGTTATTGGCATCGGGTATCCAATCTGATTACAGTTTGTGTTCTTATTCCAAGTTAGGTTATCGGACAGGGCTTGCGGTTCCTTACCCTTGGTTTGATGTTTTGCGCAATTGTACAACAGACTTAATGCTTCATCCTACTATGGTTATGGATCGGACGCTTCATAGTTATATGGATCTTTCGGCAGAAGAAGCAGAGAAGCGGGTATACGCATTCATGGAGCAAAGTAAGCGGTTAGGATTGCCCTTCCGCATTTTGTTCCACAATGATGGCTTTAGTGAATCTGGTGAGTGGCGAGGCTGGCGTTCGAGCCTAGAAAAGATGCTAAGTCACTTTCGCATTTTGCAAGAAGAGTGAGAATATTCGGGGGAAGAATCGTTTGAGGTATACTGCCCAAACTTCTCTCTGGCCGATATAGGCTTCTTGTTTTTTCCGATGTATTGCAGCAATCATTTTTTGCGCACAGAGTTTTGGCGTTAGCCCATTTTCTGTTGCATCATCCATTGAATTTTGGGGCGACCCATCTCCAGTTACCGCGTTCATGGATATTTCCGTTTTTATATACCCTGGGCAAAGGAGGGTAATATCAATGTTTTCTTTTGAGAGTTCTGCCCGTAACGAATCAAAGAAGCCATGCAGGGCATGCTTGGAGGCTGCATATGTAGATCTGAGCGGAGAGCCAAACTTACCCACAAGGCTTGTCACGGCTGCAATTTGCCCGAAGCCTTGTTTTTGCATTATAGGGAGTACTGCTTTGGTTAGGGAGATTGTACCAAAGTAGTTGATACTCATAATTTTCTTATCGACCTCTAGTTCTGTCTCCATTGCTAGGGATCGTTGGCTTATACCTGCGTTATTTACGAGCAGGTCTATTCGGCCGAAGTGCTTCACGACCTCCTCTACTTTTGCGTCCATTGTATTATGGTGTTGGAGATCCATGGATACGACGAGCACATTATCTTCGGGGAGATTCGTTGCTTTCTTAACCTTATTGAGCTCTCTTTTTCTACGAGCTGAGATAACGAGTTTTGCGCCATGTTTGGCGAACTCATATGTGAGGGCCTCTCCAATCCCTGAAGAAGCGCCTGTAATCCAGATTACTTTGTCCTTAAACATGGAGTAAAATTATAAAAATTTATTCGAGAATTGTAAGAATAAGTTATTGGAATTACCCTTACTTTTCAGGGGTTTAGGGTAGGTTTTGGGGCATTGTTGTTCCTCTTTACTAGGAAACGCTACATAAAAGAATACTTATACGTTTTCTCATAGGAGACGAATTTTGTATATTTTCGAGGATTTTAGAATATCTCTCCCTCAGATTACCAATGCTATGCTACAGAAGTTTGTTGATACATGGAGTCAGATCACGGATCTGAACAATGATACGGATATACGAGGCACGATAGAAGGCATAAAGAAAGGTATAGCCGTTAAGGGGTATAATGTATGGATTTTGGCATCTGCCGCCATCATTGCTTCTATTGGTTTAGATACGAATTCTCCTGCTGTGATTATTGGAGCCATGCTTATTTCTCCTCTGATGTCTCCTATTTTGGGGATTGGTCTTTCGGTGGGGATTAACGATCGTGATACCTTAATGGATTCTTTAAAGAATTTTGCGATCGCTGTGGGGGCGAGTATGGTGATGAGCTATATTTACTTTTTGATTACTCCTTTTGGGGAGGTTACTTCAGAGATTAAAGCTCGTACTACTCCTACCCTATTGGATGTTGGGGTAGCCTTTTTTGGCGGGGTTGCAGGTATTGTAGCGGGGTCTCGGAAAGATAAGACGAATGCTATACCGGGTGTTGCGATTGCGACAGCCTTAATGCCTCCTCTTTGTGTAGCGGGATTTGGATTAGCGAAGGCAAAGTGGGATTTCTTTTTAGGAGCCTCCTATCTTTTCTTTATGAACGCCACATTCATTAGTTTATCTACTTATATGATTGTGCGCTTTTTACGATTTCCTTATGTTGAGTTTGTGGATAGAGAATCGAAGCGGAAGTATTTACGCGTGATTGTATTGTTTGTTTTGGTTGTGATTGCGCCTAGTGTGTACTTCTTATTCAATGTTTTATCTGATTTCCGCACGAGTCGTCATGTACAAGAGTTTGTTAAAGAGAATATAGACTCTGATGGGTATATTCGACATGAGTATACGGAATCGCTTACTGATAGTTGTTATTATTTAAAGATATGGATTGCGGGGGAGCATGTATCTGATGATTCGGTTGCGATTTTAGAGTCTCGGTTAAGTGACTATAGTTTGGATAATACGAAGTTAAAGTTGACGCAGTTTGACGTTTCGGAGCAGGAATGGGCTGATATGAAAGATGAGGTACGGGCAGAGGTATTGAAGGCGATGGAGGTAAATGTCAAGATTGAGGAGGAGAAGGATGCACAACTTGATACCGTATTGAGGGAGTTGGCGGCGATTAAGGCGGACTCTATTCCATTTGCTGGGATTAGTTTGGAGCTCAAGGCTCTTTATCCCAATATGATAGGGTTATCTTATGCTAATATGATTGAAACTGATTTTGAACATTATCGGGATACTGTACCGACTTTCTTTGTTACGTGGGATAAGAAAACGACGGATCCTAAGCGGAAAGAGGGGGAAGAACGTTTGATTGGGTTCTTGACACAGCGGTTGGAGTTAGAGAAAGTTCATGTGAAGCGATTGGCTTCGCCTTAAGTTTTTGAAATAGGCTTAGGCTTTAGGTCTTTCAGTAATTTCTCATATGGCTTTATTCTCTCATACGCCTTGGGCAAAAAGCCGCAAGGCTACAGTAATTTGGACTTATAAAATGGGTTTTTGTCATGCAATAAATAGCTGATGATATCATAAAGAGATAGGGCATACAAAAGAATTGTATGCCCTTTTTATTTAGCCTATATATTAATTTACTAAGGGAAATGTTTTTCTATTCGGTGATGCCAAGTTCTTTGAGTCGTCTTTGGCGTTCATCGTATTGTTTTTGGGTCATTACCTCTCCAGTCAATACGAGTTTAAAGTTTCGGGGATAGCCGTTAGTGGTAACGGTTATGTTTTTTCGTTGGGAGCCGAATTTGTCCTTGCTATCGAATTCGATTTCAATATAAGTTGATTCTCCTGGAGGTACGGGCATAAACGAATAGTTTGCTGCTGTACATCCACAAGATGTTTTCACATTTTCGATAAGGAGTTCTTCTTTACCTGTATTGGTCACTTTGAATTTGTGGTTGAATTTCTCTCCTTCGATAAGTGTTCCGAATTCGACTGTTTTCTTATCGACTGTTGCTTTTGCTAGGCCAGACGTACGGTGATTGGTTGTTGTTTGTTCGTCTGCTTTGGTAGTGGGGATTGTAATACTTTTTTCTGTGAGTTCGGGGATAGGGTCTGCTTCTTTTTCAACTATTGCTTTGGGAGCTTCCTCAATGGTTTCTGGAACAGAAGCCTCTGTGGTAGGCTCTTCTGCTGCTGCATCTTCCGTCATAGTTTCTGTATTTTCTTCTTGATACTTTGCTTCTACTACGGGTACTTCATTGTCTACTGCTTTTGCCGCATCTGTGTGTGCATGAGCAGTTTCGCGGTTTTCATTGTGGTTTTGGTGGCTTTGGCAAGCCGTTAGGGAAAGAGTGATTAGAATCAATAAAACTATCAAAAATCTCATAATTACGCCTCCTAGATTACATATAAAAATACCTATTCGTTTTTGCGTTTTTTTTAATAAACGGAGGGATTACGCTAGGGGTTGTTATGTCTTATGAGGATAGTTACAGGTATTTCGGCCTTTTGTTTATGCAAGGTTTAGGAGATTTTGGGGATAGATTTCCATATAAACATCCATATAAACTACTGGTTATCAGGGGGAGGAGGAGGTAAGAGTACGAATTTATCCTTTTGCCATTCGAGTTCTAGGTATGCGATATCAGGTTCATATTTAAAAAAATCTGCAGATTTTTGGTAATTATATTCTCCGAGGAAGACTTTCATTTTTTCACCTTTTCGGGGTAGTTCATAACATAAGAGGGGCATGTATGCGTGATCCGTTTGGCGGAGTTTTCCTGAGATGTCGGAGAGGAAGAAGTTTTGGAGTTTGATAGGGGGAAATACCGACTCATGCGGAACCTCTGTCCATTTTCCTCCAATTAATTCTATGAAATATATTGATTCGGTCATGATGTGGTCAGGCCCCCAGGCGGAGTGTTCCACTATAAATTGGTTTGTTTTTTTAGGCACTGACTTGATAGTGGTTATGACTCCTTTATCTTCTTTTTCCTTATTGTATGAGACGAAATTATTAAAGGGATCGATGATGATGTCTTTCCATTTTTGGGTTCGGCGGTTGAGTATTTCTTGTCTTTGGACGATTGTTGGGGGTGAGCCAAGTGAATTTTTCAGGTATTTAGCAGGGATTTTACGGAAGGCTCCTTGGATATCTGCATCAACAGGCCCTGTATCTTCTTTTTCTTTTTCCTTCTCTGGTGGGGGAGCATCTGTTTTCTTTGAGGAATTTGATGAAGGGTATTTCACTCCAGCAGCTTCTTCATCTACGGGGAATGTATCCCCAGGGATAATACTAGAACCTGGTCTTGTTCGGGTTCCTGGGGCAGAAGATTCGGAGACAGATGCTGTATCGGATTGGCATGAGACCAATCCGATACAGATTAATATCCATAGATAGCGCATGGTGCAGTTATCCTATTTGGTCGTTTTTGTCTTTGATTGCTTTATAGTATGATTCGGGATCTTGTTGGATCTTATCGATTTCTGCTTTTTTCCATTTCTCGATTATGAGATCTGCAATTTCTTGTTGGGCAGCTCGGATTTTCTCTTGTGTAGCTTTTAGTTCGGCTTCTTTGGTTTCGATTTCGAGGGTTGCTTTATAGATTGTGAATGCCTCTCGTTTGTTTTTGATGTCATCGAATGGGCCAATTGTGATCATCATTTTGAAGAAGATTGGGCAGGTTTCGATGGCGAGGAAGAGGAAGGTGATCATCCAAGATATGAGGGGGGCGACTTCGTGCAGGAGGTGTAAGCGAATGATGAGTCCATCGAATCCTTCAATGGCTGAGTTATTGACCTTTAGTTGATTTTCGCGGTCTTTCTTTTTTTCGGCGATGACCTCTCTTTCGGATTTGATGAGGGCATCATTTTCGGATCGGAGGTCTGTGAGTTCGGCTTCAAGCCTTTTGAGGTCACTTTTGAGTTGGCGTGCTGTTGGTCCTTCTCCTGGTCTCCCTGAGCCTGTTCGGCCTGCGAGTTCCTCTTGGAGTTTGTTTGCCAATTCATCTCTTTTGGCTTCTTTGCTTTTTATCTCTTCCTTCCAGACAGTGATTTTGGCGAAACTACTATCTATGTCTGTATCGAAGAGCACCTCTGTCGCTTTCTTTCTTTTTTGGGCTTCTTCGAGTTGAAACTCTTGGAGTTTGGAGGTGATTTCTGGTTCGAATATTTTCAATTCGAGGGGTTTAGAGATGATAAGGCCGAGTAGCATGGCAAGGACGATACGTGGGAAAGCGGCTTTTAATTCGCCCCATGTGATTGCCTCTGTACCATCTCCTTTTCCGCTACTTGAAACGATGTATCGGTCGAGGTTAAAAATCATGAGCCCCCATAGGAATCCGAAGATGGTTGCGCCGACTGCGCTTTGGAATACTGTATAGAAGGCGAATCCACCTGCTGTACCTGCCATTAGCCCTGTGGCGAAAACGATTCCACCGAGGGATGCGTATCTAACTTGTTCGGAGTATGGGCATCTAGATAGGATTTCGTAATCTGCACCCGCACAAAACCAAAAGAAGCTTTTTGTCATTGTTTTATATTGCTATTGGAGATTTTGTCAAAATAATGGAAATAAGGCATTTGAATGAATGATAGGGCTATTCATTCGAATTTTTTATTATGCTTAGGAACTTGTGTTTACTTGTTGGAGGGATTCCTTTAGGGAGTTTAATTCTTCAAGGGAATCGATTGTCCAGATTGCATTCAATTGATTGAAGAGTTCTGGTGTAAATTCGTTTGTATGGTTTACAATTGCCTGTCCTAGTTCAAGTTTTTGTTGGATATTGTTTGGGCTAGGAGCATTTGTTTGTTGGAAGTCGAACTCTCTGAATCCGTATATATTTCCTAGCCTGGGGAGTTTTTCCAGATTGGGGTAGGTCAGTTGGATATTAGGGTTTGGCCATAGCGTATGTGGGGAGGTATGGGTTATGGGGATGGTGAGCTTTTGGGAGGATTTATTTGTGCCTCCATATGCAATGAGCTCGAAGGAGTCTACGTTTGGCATTAGCTTAGCACAGACGGATTGGTATCCTGTAACTTCTCCTATGTATGGCTTTATGATTACTTTATGTGCATTTGAGACCTTCCAATTGAGGGTAATAGCTCCTCTTTCTACTAGGTATATGTCATCGAATGAGAATTCGTGTATGGTGGGAGTCGCCTTTTGCCTCCATAGTGTATATTTATGGTGGAGTTGTTTTAGTTTTTGTTGAAGGGGAGAAAAGGGCATGTCTTTTCTATATTCTGTATTTTGCTATCCTTAAATTACGATATTTTTTTGGGAGAAGCTAGGTTGTGGTTAATAAAGGCGTTATTTGGGGATTTTCTTTTATTTTGGTGTGGGGTTTGAGGCTTAGTATATAAAGATTGATTGGGAGAAACGGGAAAGAATTGCCTAATTGATTATGTTTCATCTTTATTATTTTCAACATATCTACATGAGAGTTTTATTTTTTCTGATTGGATTTACCCTAGCAACGGTTTCTGTATTTGGTCAGAAGGTATTTGAAGGGACACTTACTTATTCTTATAAGATAGAGGGGCCTCGGATGGAGTATGCGAGTCGTTATTATCCGACGGGGTATATATATAAGATTAAGGAAGGGAATTTGCGTTTTTCTGTTGAAGGAGGGCGGCAGATTTTTGGGGATATTTTGATGAAGGAGGGGAAGAAGTATATGCTTAAGGAGGATGAGAAGGTAGCTTATTTGATGCCTAGTGAGGCGAGCGATAAGACGAAGGGGATGACTCAGGGCGATACGAAGGCGGAGGGGATTACTGCGGAAGTGTTTAAGGAGGATGAGGTTGTGGAGTTTTTGGGGTATAGATGTCAGAAGTATCGCATAGAGACTAAGGGGCCTGATGGTTCGGTTACGGAGCTTGTTTGGGTTACAGATGAGCTTACGATGCCTAAGATTGAGGGGATGGATATGGTTTCGAATTTGGAGCAGAAGGGTATTACGGGTTTTCCTATGAAGCGGATTTTGGTGGAAGTTGGGGGATTGGTTTCGAAGATTATGGAGATTCGTGAGATTTCTTTTGATGCTGTTCCTGATTCGGATTTTAGTTGGCCTGCAGATTATACGGAGAAGCCTTTTGACCCTTCGAGCTTTAAGCCTAATGGGTATTAGGGACTATTTTTACTTTTGAGTGAAAGGGCTATTGATTTGGAATCAATGGCCTTTTTGTTTTTTAGGATAGATATTTGGTTAGGGTGTGTGGTTTTTATATGGGGGTTTTGGTTCTGTGTTCTTGTCGGAAGTTGAAGGGGGTGGTGCCTGTTTTTGATTTGAAGAGTCGGGTAAGGTTGTTTGCTTCGGAGAAGTTGAGTTTGTATGCGATTTCGGAAATGGAGTCGGAGGTGTATAGGAGTTCTTTTTTGATTTCGACTATGAGTCTGTCTTTAATGATTTCGGTGGCGGTGAGGCCAAATTGGCCTTTGGCTATTTTGTTTAGGCTGACTCTGCTGATTCCTAGGAGTCGGGCGTATTCGTTTACTTGTTGTTTTTGGCGGATATTTTTTTCGAGGTCTTTTTTGAAGCGGTATGCATAATTGCTTCGTTGGGTGTCATTTTTTAGTTGGTGAAACTGGCAATATGCTCGGTTCATTTTGATTAGGAGGTAGTATAAGATAGACCTTAGGAGGTGGGGGGAGTCTTTTTGGTAGTTCTGGAGTTCGTGGATGATTTCCTGAAGAAGGTTTTGGTTTTGGGGGAATATGGGTAGGGATGATCTGTAATAGGGTTTTGCTTGGATATTGTAGAAGTATTGGAGCCTGAATACGAATAGGGGATCTGTGAAGAATTCGGCGAGGAAGTTCTTCTCAAATATGATGTAGTATCCTTTGAGTTGGTTTCGGTCTACAAACCATCTTCTTTTTTGGAAGGGGGTTATGAATAAGAAGGTGCCATCGACGAGGTCGATTTTTTCGGTATCAATGCATACATGGCCGTTTCCTTCTGTAAAGATTGCTATTTCGAAGAAGTCTGTATAGTGGACTTCTGGGTAAAAGAAGGTATCTGCCGTTTTTTTGATTATACCTAGGTCCATAAGGAGATGGACTCCATACTTTTTTGTGTCAAAGTGGAATTTTCTCATGCAAAATTACTTGGGTCTAATAGCTAATAAATACATTTTAAGGGTATTAGGCAAGGGTTCAACAGAGAAGGTATTGTGTTTCATGGTTTTTGAGGGATAAAAGTAAAACTCCCCTCGCCTATTGGCTTGGGGAGTTTTGTGTTGAGGGCTATGGAATGGATTGGTGTTTAGATTAGTTAGGGTTTCCGTTTGTTGGATTGCTGACAATCGGTTTGACGGATTTGGGTTTGTTCATTATGCGAACAATTTGTGTGAAGGAGAAGTAACGTGCTTTTTCTCCTGAGAAGATTTCCTTTGCTAGACGGTTGATGTTACAGGTTGTTCTGTAAATTTCGTTTAGCTCAATGATTCTTTCTTCGGTGGAGACTCGGTTTTCTCCTTTTGCGGTTTCCTGAAGTGCGTTGAGCTTAGGCAGATTTTCGGCAATCGACCTGATGTTCTGTAAAAATGCTGGAGGGACTCCTGCGCCTACTAGGGTAAGCTCAAGCTGGGGATCTATGTCGAGGAATTCTGCAATTGATGTGATGAGTTTTGTCATCTTCTCTTGGTCTGCTGCTGCTTCCTTGAAGGTGGTGAACCCTAGGGATTTAAGGATTTGCTTTGCTTCTTGGTTGGTTTCTGTGACAAGGAAGATACGGTTTCGGAGCTTTCTGAGGGCTACGATTGCTTGGTTCATCATTTGGGTTACAGCCTCTGTGGCGTCTTTTTGCATCCTGTAGGTGTCTCCGCTGACGAGTCGGATTGCTGTTAGGATTCGGATTCGGTGGACATCAAAGAAGTTGAGGTCCCAGGTCATAATTTCGGCGGCGAAATCGTTGTGGTGATTTTTTGCGCGTTCTGTAATTGCAAGAGCGGCCGCAAGCATGTCGATTTGATTGTAATTGAATTTTCGTTTCATGATTTTGTTTTTATTGTTTTAAAATGGGTTTCCATTGCCCTTCACTATTAATATGCTCGAAAGGCCGATTTTGTGCAAAATCGGAGGGCGGATGTAAGATATTTGTTGTTTTTGTCGGGTTTTTGGGGATAGGAAGGTGGAGTGTTTTAGAACGTAAAAAGGTTATACATTAGGGGTTTGTGAGCATAGAACTGGAAAAGATATGAGGCATAAAAAACTGAATAACAGTTAATTGTACAAATTCACACTTATGTAGGGCTAGGGGTTATTTGGGATAAATCACTTATATTTTTTAGAACAAAGTGTTTTTTTCTTGTTTGCTTCTGAAGGGTGTGTAAAGAATATTAGGAGAAGTGTTATTATTAAATCCTAATAGCGATGCAAACTCTACGTAGCTATTCACTTTTTTGGGCAATGCTTGTTTTGGGTCTCTTCTTGGTTGGGATAGGGGTTTCTCTGTCTTTTTATACTGTAACTAAAGGACTATTGAAGGACAGCCGTATTACCAAAGTAATCGAGCTGCAAGAGGAGAAGAATGAGAAACTCGCAGAGGTTCTAAAATTAGAGAAAGGTTTATCTACCCAACTTAGCACAAAGGATTCTTTATTGAAAGATGTGCCTCTCGTTGAGCGTCAATTTCAGGAGCTTCAGGAAGCTTTTGAAGCCCTTACTGAAGCAGATAAAAATAATGATCAGGCTTTTAATTTGCTTCGCTTCCAAAATCCTCAAACTATTTCAATATGGTTTTTCGTCATTCAGCTTTTGCTGATTTTTTCGGGTTGGAGTCTTTTTCTTTATAGTCTTTACAAGTTTTCTTCTTTGTCTCGTACTCATACGGCTCAGGATCTTGATTTATCACGGAAGAGGTCAGAAGATCAACTTTACTTGATGAATCTTTATATCAATTCCCGTTATATGTCTTCTGACAGGTTAAGTGCTTTCCAGAAAGACCTTATCAAGAATCTAGAAAATGAGGGAGTGAGTCAATTAGATTTCATAAAAGACCAATTTACTACGTTAAAAGCTTCTCATTATCATAAGATTAAGAAAGAAGATTTAGATGATTTTCTTTCTTTGGCATCAACTGATTTATACGAAAAGTTAGAAAAAAGAGTAGCTGCTTTAGAAGCCAAACATCGATTTCTCCCTAAGCGATTAAATCATGAAAGTTAAGCCTCCACCCAAGACCTCGGAATATGGTTCTAAGATAAAGGATATTTTTATCGAGCTCCATAATTATGCCTTTTATCATAGTCCGTCAGAGATTAATAATGGAGATCGGCGGTTTATTGGAAGGAAGCGGATCTTAGAAAAGCTAAAGGCTTTGTTGACGAACTCTGAGACGAAGTCTGGGGCGTATTTAATCACGGGTTTTCGGGGGATGGGAAAGACGAGTTTGGTGAATAAGGTGATTTCGGAGATTAGCGGAGATGTGATTTCGAGGGGCCGATCAATGAGCTATTTACGCATTGTTTTACTCCTTCTTTTTATTTGCTTTTTAGATATACAAGAACATTTTATCCTGTTGTTTTGGGTTCCTTTTAGTTTGTTCATTTTTTCTTTTTTCTATTTATTTTATTCTGATTCTTTTAGGGATAATCTAGGATTATATCATAATGGGAAACGAGGCAGGCGTTTTTGGCAGGTGATTGGGCGAATGTTTTATCTAAAGAAAGATAAGGTTGCTGATGATAAGTTTCGGTTATTGGTACAGAACTATTTCCTGACCTCTGTAATCCATTTACTTGGTTATAGTTTGATTTATGTTTGTTGGGGTTCTTGTGCATTTTTAAATCACTTTCTATTATACCTACTTATTTTTCTCCTTTTCATTGGATATGGTTTTATCGTTGATAGTCATACAAGGTATAAAGGGGAGGCTTCTTATACTGCTATCATCAATAGATTGGGGGAGGTAAGTCGTTTTCTTAAGCGAAAGATAAACTATTCTCAGAAGGTTATTATTCGGATTAGTTTAAGTCATGAAGAGCTCAAGACGAAAGATATTTTTCGGTTAGTAGCTAAGCAGATTCATAGTAAGTACTCTCATATCAAAGGGTTTTCGTTGGCTCTTCCCTTTAGGATTCCTTTTCGTCTATTGAGTTTCTTACTCTTCTATTTATGTATTGGGCTTTTGTATTACTTTGAGCCTATTTACTATGTGAGCTTAACGTTGAAGGAGGAATTGGGGATTCTCCATTACCTTCCTTCCCAGCAATTGCCTATTTATTCAGCACGTGAGAAGATCGATTTATCTGATAAAGTTGTTCATTATTTTCAATATACGGAATCTCATGAAGCTAAGAAGTGGGTAGAATTTAATGATTATCGTTTGTATTTGGCAGATTCATTGGGCTTGTCTCAGTTTCATCCTGATTTAAGTTATTCTATATCAAAGGGACAACTTTATGCTATTTACTTAGATTATTATATCCAACTGGCCTATTATCATATCAAACATTTGTTAAGTAGTAACTTATTGGGTCGTGACTCCTTTAGGCGCATCAATACTTTCGATGGTTTTATGTCTATTAAGGTCGCTCACTCTCATTTTATGTTTATTCCTCCTTATCTGGATTACTTTTTTTGGTTGAGCTTTTGTTTGATGGTTGGGTTTGTGCGTTTGATGATGGGAGGTGGCTATTTGGGTATTCCCTCACATACAAAGATTAAGCGGGATTTAGAGGATTTGGTTGATCGAATCAATGCTGAGGTTCAGGTGGAGAAGTCCATAAATGGCGGAGGAGGTATGAGCCAAAAGCTTTGGAGGTTTCCTTTTCATCTTGGATTCTCTCGTCGTCGTTCTAAGGCTTATCCTATAGCAGATGTACGTGAGATAGAGAGTGAGATTTTGCGGATTTTGGATCAGATAAATTTAATTCCTCCCATTTTTTTTCGGCCTGAGTTTATTTTCATTTTTGATGAATTAGACAAGATAGAACCGCATGGGAATATTAGCTTAGGGGAGAAAGAAGCAGAAGACAGTTTAGATTCAGAGCGAATTCGTCAACGGCAACAAAAGATTGCGAAGATATTGGCGAATATGAAGCACTTTCTGAATACGGCAAAGGCTAAGTTTATTTTTATAGCAGGTCGCGAGATGTATGATGCTTCTTTGGCGGATATATCGGATAGGGAGTCTTTTGTTGGAAGTATTTTTCACGATGTGATTTATGTAAACAGTTTTTTAACAGATGCCTCTGATGATAAGAAGTCTGATGTAACCAGTATGACAGAAGCTTATGTTTGTCAGTTTTTGTTACCCCCTGATTACCAAGGAGAGTTTAGTTTAAAATCTTATAATCAGTATCTTAAAGATGAATTTTTTCCTGCAAATTCACCTTTACTTCTTTCAAGAGATAAGAGCATTCTTCAGATTAAGCGTCAGAAGATTATTTTCTTATTGCAGAACTTCATCACGTATTTAACTTATCGTAGTAATGGTGCACCGAAGAAGATTACACGATTGTTTGAGCATTATGTAAGTAAGCCTGATTTTAAAGAGTTCAAGAAGCAAGAGCGAAATTTTGTAGTAGGTAGGAACGCTCGAAATTTATATTTACATTTTCCTTACCATGCTCAATATAGTTTTGGGTTTATTACGTATTTGATTACTCCTTTTTTATTGGGAATCAATCGTTTTCATAAGGACTTCGGGGATAAATTATTGGTATCTTCTTCTTTCTTGATTGATCATTTATATAAGTTCCACAATTTTGGATTTGCATGGCGTAATTTGGAATTGGTCCCTGAGATTATTGATATTAATAAGGCTCCAGAGTTACGGGGGTTCATTTATAATATCATGCAGTATATCTCACGGACTCATATTCAACATATTGTGAGTGGGTTGTATGATTTTAAGTTTCAGCATAAGATTACTTCTGAGATTGATTATTTATCTAAGATTTCGGAGCGGGAGTCTGCGGCTTTTAATTTTACGCTGGATGAGTCATTGGAGGTGAAGCAGCATTATAATCGAAAGTTTCGGTTGTTGCAGGAACGACATGCGGTATTGAAGCGTCAAGGAGAGGCTTATTTGCATTCGATTGATTTATTGTTGATGATATTAGGAGATTTGCATTATTATGACCAGGAGTATGATGATGCGATTATTCACTATCGGGATACGATTCAACCACTAAAGAAGGATATCAAGGACAGTAATCATAAGGATGAGTTTAAGTTTATTGTCTTAGTTCGCAATATGTTAAAGTTGGGGCTGACATATGAACGGAAGAAGACCTATAATTCGGCCTTTATGCTTTATGGTGAGATTGTGAAAGAGACGACTAAGGCTCGGAATTTGGCGATTGGGAAATTCGGTCTGAAGGAGGTGTGGCTGACTTGGGAAGACGCTCGGAAATTGCGAGATAGAGTCAAAACGTTAAAGATTTCCATAGGAGCAGATTGGCGGCAGCGTTATGAAATGCCTATAGCTTTTAAGAATAAGAAGGTATTATTAGTTATACAAGATAGTGCAGAGCAAGAACGTATTAGAAAGGAAGAGCATTATTACAAGCATATTTCCGATGTTCCTTTGGCTCACTTTTTAGAGGTACACTCAAAACCTGGTTCTAAAAAGACTGTGGACAAGCTGTCGTATGAAGTATTATCACAAGTCTTAGGCTTTTCTTTCAACTTTGACTATATCTTTCGGATGCTTCCTTCTAGTTGGGCAAAGGAAAGTCTTTATCATAAGGTTATGACTTTTGAGGGGGTTCGGTTGGTGTATCAGGCCTTCATTGCGAAGCTTCATATTATAGAGAAAAATAACCTAGGAGGACTCACACCGAATGATATTGAGCGTACTAGAGAGGAGTTTTACTTTCTGGTTAAGATTACGAATCGGGCAGAGAATTTTTTAATTACAGGAGAGTTTTTCAATAAGCTTGGGGATCTTCTTTATTTTAAGAATGGATACTTGGAGACTCAATTGCACACCTCGTCAGATGAAATGTTGGAAGGGGATGATGAGAAGATTTATTGTCATAAGAAACGTAGCTTTTGTGTAAAGAATGAGGCTGTTAGTTCTTCAGGTCGTTTTTTGAAGGATGGCCAAGAGGACTTTCATAATGAAGACTGGCAATCTCCTTGTAGTGCTTGTTTTTATTATATGGGTAGTTTAGAGAATCTACTTTATTCTTATGAATCAGGTATAGAACAAGGGTCGGAGTTTGATAGGAGAGCGAATATATTGATTGAGTTATTGGACTTACTGATTAATCGTCAAAAGATTATGCATACTCCTGCACGTGGTGTTTATATGGAGGCTTTAGCGAATAACTTATCGGATATTGGTGATACATTTCTTTCCTGTAGTCCTGCAAGTGATACTTTGTCTGAGGAGTTTTTGCAGTTGGTTTTTAATTGTATTGTGAATGCTCGAAAACCAAATGAGGAGCTAAAGACCCATATTGAAGTGCGTACATCTGGTGATAATGGACATCGGCCTTTAAGTAAATTAGAGGAAGTTGTTGTTTACTATTATTTGTCATCCGCTTTTCTTTTACGCATTGGGAGTCATAAAGCTTATTATCTCCAATTGGTTAAGGTTTTGTACTTGCTAGATAACTACTTTGCTATTCATAAAGATCGACGTGATGTTCTCACGGAAGATTTGTTAGAGTCTATTGAACAGAAGGTTGTTAAGAAAGCTCTTTTGAATTTGTATCGAGCTTATGATAATACTCATAGGCCAGAAATTGAGCGTTTTCAAGAAATCTTTGGGGGAAGATTTGCAGACATTCCTTTTGCATTACACAATGTTTCTATTAATGCTGACACTCGCGAGATTATTTTACTGTTCAATGAACTTCGGCGGAAATCTCCTCATTATAGTTTCCATTCAGAGTTGAATATGATATCGCCCTATACGCTTATATCCTCAAAGTATAATCGGATATTGGAGTTGCGTTTTAAAAGTCGACAGAATCATCAATTTTTCCGTGAACTCAATTTTGATCAATTAAAGAATATACAAAGCAATCAGGATTTGGAATTGTTGCTTAAATATAAGGATCAGCAACTTTATAAAATTTTTCAGCAGAAGATTTCCGCTAAAGAAGCGATGGAATTTTTTATTGTAGATTCCATTTATTGTTTGCTAGAAATCGTACAGATGAATAAGGTTTTTGGTATGACTTATATGACGAACCACTCTAATTTGGGATATACTTATATGAATTTAGCGGAGTGGTGTGAATATTATGAGCAATATCAAGATTTTGGAGAAGAGGGGAATTTACGCAAGCGTTTGGAGGGGTTAATCGGTCCTGTTGAGTTAATTTCCTTGAATTCGAATTACAATTATGAGATGGGAATTCAACACTTGTATTTGTGTTTGGAAACCCATAAAGAGGGGCAGGCCTATCGGGATATGATTGATAAGATGTATTATTTGGATGATGATTTTAATGATACATTACTTCATTTTTGTGCAGGTTTAGAGCGCTATCGGATTAATGCGGGGAAGGTTCGAGAGAAGATTCGTTTAGCGAAGCAGAAGTTAGAGAAAGGAACGAGGTTATATGATTTTGATCAGTATATATGGCGGCAGGATGTGAGGAGGTAATGTGGATTAAAGAGGGACAAACTCCTATGGCTAGGTCTGAAGGTATGATGGCTAAGTGCGAAAGTAAGACGGCTAGGTCTGAAGGTATTGTCACTAGGTGCGAAGGTAAGACGGCTAGGTCTGAGAGTATTGTGGCTAGGTGCGAAAGTAAGACGGCTAGGTCTGAAGGTATTGTCACTAGGTGCGAAAGTAAGACGGCTAGGTCTGAGGGTATTGTCGCTAGGTGCGAAAGTAAGACGGCTAGGTCTGAGGGTATTGTCGCTAGGTGTGAAAGTAAGACGGCTAGGTCTGAAGGTATTGTCGCTAGGTGCGAAAGTAAGACGGCTAGGTCTGAGGGTATTGTCGCTAGGTGCGAAAGTAAGACGGCTAGGTCTGAGGGTATTGTCGCTAGGTGCGAAAGTAAGACGGCTAGGTCTGAGAGTTTTTTGTGGGGTATAAAGAAAAGGGGCATCCCTTTGTAATATGAGGAATGCCCTTGGTTTAGGTTTTATTTCTATGGATGAAATTGTGTTTTGTCTCTTTTGGAGTTTGCCTGCTTAAGAGGCTCTGGCCATGTCTACCATTTGGAGGAATGCAACGGCGGCTTCTTCTCCTTTGTTGCCGTATTTGCCTCCTGCTCTGTCGAGGGCTTGTTGCATGGTATCAGGAGTGAGGACTCCAAATATGATGGGTTTGTGATGCTTGATGCTGGCGTTGATGATTCCATGGGAAACGGCTTCGGCGATGAATTCGAAGTGTCTGGTTTCGCCTTGGATGACACAGCCTATGCATATGATGCCATCGTATTTGGGGTTGTTGTGAAGGAGGATATCTGCTGCAGAAGGCAGTTCGAATGTGCCTGGGACTGCTACTTTTTTGATATTTTCTCGTTTGACTCCTGCTTCAAGGAGGGTTTCGAGGGCTCCTTCCCAAAGGGTGTTGGTAATTTGTGGGTTCCATCGGCTAACCACAATTGCTACCTTATCAAGAGAATGATCTTTCCCATCTTCATACCGAATATGGGAAAGATCGTGTGCTTTATCGGATCCCATTTTTGTTTATTGAGATAGTTTACCGATGTTTTTATCTACTCTAATTCCTTCTGTACTAAATGGATATTCTTCCTTGATTTGTTTGTACAGTCGGAGTGCTTTGTCTTTGTTTCCTGCGGCTTCATGGTTTCTTGCTGCATGGAACCACATGGTAGGTGTTGTAGACTTGTTTCCGTCTACTACTGAAGCTCCTTTTTCGAAGTAGCTTGCTGCTTGTTGTGGGTCGTTTAGGTCTTCGTGGGCAAAGCCTAAGGACATATAAGCAGAAACTGAAAGGAGGTTATTTCCTTTAGAGAAGCTTTTAAGTTGCTTTACACCTTCTTGGGTTTTTCCTTGCTTTAGGAGTGCAACACCTGCGCAGTATTTGGCGAGGTTTCCAACGTTTGTTCCACCGTAGTCACTGATAATTTTCATAAGTCCAGGTTCAGTCGTTCCTGGTTTACCATTCAATGCCCATGCGAGGGAATCTTGTTCGAAGTATTGGAATGCACGGAAGGCCTTGGCATTCGCTTCTGTATTTTTGGAGTCTGTCCAAGTTTTCCATCCAAAGATAGCCAGGAAGATAACGACTACCGCTCCAATCCCCATATATAGGACATTACGATTTTGTGCAATTCGGTCGACGAGTGTTTGGTCACTCCCACCGTCACCCCCATCTTCTTCGGAATAGGTAATCTCTTCGTCTTGTTCAAGTTCGAACTCTTGCTCTACTTCCTGCTCAGCAAGGACTTCCTCTTCTTTTACGTTTCTATTTTCTGCCATAAGATTCGTGTCAGTATCTACCTATTTTTAACGTAGACGCAAAAAAAACAAAACCCGTTCGCAAAACAAAATGAAAAGGCAGGAATTGTTTTAAATCAATAGGACTTTCCACGCTTTTTCGATGTTGTTGTGTTGAATTAGTTCTTTTGCGTATGTATGTAGGTGAAGCTCACGGTCTTGGGCGTTTCCTGCGATTGCGTTCATGACTCTTTCGTCTGTTCTGACGGATTCTATTTCGTCTTCGGAGGGGAGATTGAGTACTGCGGCTAGTTGTGCGAGGTCGTTTCCTGAGAGGATTTTGCTGGTTCGGATTGCGGAGGGGATTTGGTCGAAGCCTATTGAGAGTTTATTTCCTGCTCGGTATAGGGGGAATACTGAGGGGCCTGAAGCACGACAATAGAAGGCTCTTCCCATTCGTCCGACATTATCTGCTTTTCCAGGATCGATTTTACCTTGTTCGTTTAAGACATCAGGGTTTATATGCATGGCTATCATTTCGCAGATAATCAGGTGGCCTGCTCCTCCGTTTTGGCCGAGGGTTATGATGTCTTGGACTTTGCATTCCATTTGGAAGTGCGATTCTTTTACGCGGAAGGGTTTGACGAGGGTTGAAGGGAGAGGCGTTAAGCCAGACTTTGCAAATTCGGAGATTTCGGGGGGGTATTGTATGCTGGTGATGGACATTTGTTGGACGATATCGTAATTGACAATGTTCACAACAGCTTCTCTGGTGTCTATTATATTTTGTAGGGTATCTTTGGTGGTATTGTCTGCGACTCTTCTATTGGAAGAGAATACCATTATAGGAGGGTTTGAGCTGAACACATTGAAGAAACTGTATGGGGCGAGATTTGGGGTTCCATCTTTTGCGATTGAGCTTACAAAGGCAATGGGACGAGGTGATACTGCTCCTAAGAGAAGTTGATGTAATTGGGCGGTTGGGATGGCTTTTGGGTCAATGTATTTCATAACGTGATATTCGGATTGTGGGAGGTGCAAGGTAAGGAAATTCGAGGAGGTTCAAAAAGGGGATTGTTGGGGGGAATTTTATGGTAAAGGTATTGGATATAATAATATGATTTTCAGTTAATTGATCTATTATATATATGCCAAAGGGCAATGAGAGAAGTTTCCTCATTGCCCTTTATCTATGTATGTTTTTTTGTTATGGTTTGGCGATTAAATCTTCGTAATAAACTGATCCTAAGCCTCCCCATACACCGAGGCCTCCTTCGACATTGGATTTAACAGCGGTAGGAGGTGAGAAAGGGTCTGGGCCTCCAATATTGGTTCCGTATGTATCCCAGTATTCGTAGTGTCCTCTATCTGTGGTACACCATCTTAATCCGACGGTATCTCCATATTCGAAGAAGGGGGATTGATTTGTTGTATCTAGGTCAGAAGTTGCTCTAGGGAGCCATACATCCCTTATTTCTTCTCCATCGAATAGAGATATTGCGAAGGAGGAATTTCCATCGCTAAAATACTGATATCCAAATTCTTCAAAGTTTGAGGTATAATATCTATAGTAGTTATTTTCTCCTGCGGGATCTGTAAAGTTTACTGTCAAACGGTACAGACTATCGCTATCAACGGGGAAGGGAGTATTGGTGCTATCGGCTTTTTCAAACCATACAGAATCCAATGGGACTAATGGGGGTATTGTGGTTTCAGCTCTGAGCGATTTCCCTTCTGCATCAACTAGTAGCGTATAGGTTTTTCCTACCTCTCCGACCATAGAGAAAGAAGTATATACTACTATACTGACTGAATCATTTCCTAGGTCTAGTTCTTCGAGGGTTATGGTATCTGTTCCGTCATATACTTTTACGATTGCCCCTTTCACAAAAATATTATTCACATCTTCGAGGTTAAGGGTTGCAAAGTATGGTCTATTTTTGGTGAGAATCACGAATGGAGGTTCGTCATTTTCGATGTATCCCTCCACTGCAATTAGGTCTTCTGCTTGTGGGAGATTGACCGTAATTTCTTGTTCGCATGCTATTAATAGCATGATGAATATGAATGGAAAAAGCTGAAAGACTGTTTTCATTGGATTATAGCTGTGCAAGTTCTGGTAAAATACGGAATGCTTTCGTAATGTGTATCGGTGGTCATTATTCAGAAGCAAGTTACAGTAAAAACCCTTAATAATTGGTGGCAAAATTATTAGATATTTATGATTAGTGGATTTTTGCGTAGTTTTGAATTTGATTGAAATCATTTATAAATGAGTTTACGAGTTTGTTTTTACAGAATGAATGGATAATTTAGTGTCATTCTAAATGAACCATGCTTGATTTCCTGTATGCTCAACTCTATGTATCCTGTCGACTTGTTTTTTTCCTTCCTAAAACTCATTGATCAGCCAACAAGTCGTTTATATTAAGCTGATTTCCAGATTTTTAAAACAAGCTATTCACTTAGTACTTGGCCATGATTATACTTCAAGAAATTGTATAATACTATTAGCAATATTCAATCTAATTCCATTGAATCCATTTTATTCAATAGCTTTATTGTTATGAGAAAACTCTTTACGCTTTTCTGTTCATTGGTATTTTTCAGTTTTACCTATGGACAGTACTGCACTCCTGCTTACCAATCGGGAGGAGCAGATGATTACATTGACGCGGTAAGAGTTGGGTCTATGAACCATGTAAGTGGCTATAATGGGTCCAGCTACAATGATTTCACCAACCAATCAGCATCCCTTGAGATTGGTAGAACGTACACAGTAGATGTAAGTATTAACCCAGACTGGACAGAGACTGTTGCGGTATGGGTTGATTTTAATCAGAACGGTAGTTTTGAGTCAAATGAGATGATAGGCGAGCAACGCGTAGTTGCATCAGCCCAAGGAGGTTCCAGCATTGGGACTTTTTCTTTTAATGTACCCACGAACACTGGTGTAGGGACATCTCGTATGCGTGTAGTAGCCGCATCAAACACTACTTCTCTTACTCCATGTAGCCAATCGTATACACGTGGTGAAACGGAAGATTACGGGCTTGATTTCCGTATGGGAGGTGGTGGAGATGCAGGTGTTATTGCCTTAACGAGTCCATCTAGTGGTTGTGGATTGAGTGCGAGTGAGTCTGTTACTATTGATGTTGTGAACTATGGAACTGATACATTATTCTCACTTCCAGTTGCTTACGATATCAATGGGGGAGGCGCAATCATGGATACCATTACATCTGCTATTCCAGGTGGTGATACATTGTCCTTCACATTCATGATGAGTGCGGATTTGTCTGCGGGCGGGACTTATAACATTACTACTTATACAAGTTTGGGAACAGATACAGTGGCGTCAAATGACACGCTTATGGCGATGGTTATGAACACTGCTGTTACGACTTTCCCTTATATGGAAGACTTTGAAGGCGGTTTCCCAGCAAGTTGGGCCAATGATCCAGGCAACCCTGGTCAGAACTGGCTTATTGATGCAGGTGGAACACCAAGTTTCGGTACGGGTCCTGATATTGACCATACATTAGGAACTGCTATTGGAAACTATCTTTATCTTGAGGATTCAGGATTTGATAATGACTCTGTAGGGGTTTGGACTCCATGTTTCGATTTGACAGGCTTGAATTCTCCTCAGATGTCCTTCTGGGTTCATAGTAATGAAGCAAACGGAGGAGGAACAGCTTCAGACAATGAGTTGGACATTGACATTCTCTATAATGGTGTTTGGACGCTTAATGCTTATCCTACTATTAGTCATATTGGAGCAGCTTGGACAGAGATTATTGTAGACTTGAGTTCTTATCCTGGGCCAACCGTTGTTCGATTCCGCGGGAATAACAATAATGCAAACTTCACTCACGATATTGCGATTGATGATGTTCAAGTACGTGAATTGCTCAATGCAGATATTGGCGTAAGTAATATTGCTGGACCTGTTAGTGGTTGTGGTCTAGGAATGGAAGATGTTGTTATAGATGTAACCAACTTTGGATCTGACACATTGATGAGTGATTTCTTTGTAAGTTATTCTATCAATGGAGGAGCTACTGTAACTGATACCGTGATCGGTCAGGTTATTGCTCCAGGTGGGATTTATATGCACACATTCTCTGTACAAGGAGACTTCAGTGCTACAGGTGACTATGATATTCTTTCATGGAGTGACTTAGCAGGTGATGCTGCGACAGGTAATGATACTTCTATGATAAGTATTTCTAATATTCCTGTTATCGCTTCTTTCCCTTACTTTGAAGACTTTGAGAATGGTAATGGCGGTTGGAATGATGTTTCTTTGGGTGGAGCAAACTCTTGGGAACTTGCAACGCCTGCTAACGCAACTATCAACTCAGCGGGTTCTGGATCGAACTCTTGGGTTACAGATGCAGTGAACTTCTATCCATCTAATGAGAATTCAGCTGTTGTAGGACCTTGTTTCGATCTTAGTGGCTTGACAGCACCTTTGTTTGATATGAAGGTTTGGTGGAATAGTGAATTCAGTTGGGATGGAGCAGTTCTTCAGTCATCTATTGATGGAGGAGCTACTTGGCAGAATGTTGGAGCATTTGGAGATCCAGACAACTGGTTCAATGACAACACGATTGCAGGTAACCCAGGTGGCCAGCAAGAAGGTTGGAGTGGTAGAGCTTCTACGAACAATGGTAGTGGCGGTTGGGTAGTAGCCGAGCATGCTCTTACTGGCTTAGGCGGTCAGTCTGCAGTATTGCTGCGAGTTGCATTTGGATCTGATGGGGTAATTGAAGATGATGGATTCGCGTTTGACGATGTTCATATTTATGAGACTCCAACTACAGATATGGCAACCAACCAGCTTCTTACTCCAACAGATGGTTGTGGAAGTCCAACAGAGACTGTAACAATTGAAGTTGAGAACTCTGGATTGGATACAATCTTTGGATTTGATGCAACTTATGTTCTGAATGGAGGAACTCCAGTAACAGAGACTTTCCCAGATACATTGGTACCAGGTGCAGTTCTTAATGTTGCTTTTGGTACTCAAGCGAACCTTGCAGCAGGAGGTACTTATACATTTGTTGTATATGGTAGTGCTGCTGGTGACCAAAATGGTATTAATGATACAATTACTGTAGATGTACTTAACTCTACGATTACTTCTTTCCCACATATTGAAGACTTCGAGCATAATGGTGCATTGCCTCCAGGTTGGATTCAGGATCAGAATGATGATAACCAAGACTGGACAATTGATGCAGGTGGAACGCCAAGTTTCAATACGGGTCCAGATGTAGACCACACAACAGGAACTGCGAATGGATTCTATGCTTATGTTGAGGATTCAGGGTTTGAGAATGATACTGTAAACTTAATTACTCCATGTTTCAATATTGATGCTTTGGGAGCGCCTCAGCTTTCTTTCTGGTATCATAGTAATGAAGCGAATGGAGGAGGAACGATTGCAGATGTTAATGAATTGCATGTGGATGTATTCTTCAATGGTCAATGGGCGAATGATATCATTACTCCTATTGAGCATGCGGGACCACAATGGTTGCAGATTGTAACTAACTTGGGTATCTACCAAGGGTTCGGTTCTATCTTCTTCCGATTCCGTGTGAATAACAATAATGGTACTTTCACGCATGATATTGCTATTGATGATGTTGTGATTTCAGACTTGATTCCACAAGATGCTGGTCTACTTACAGAGTTGTCTCCAGAGTCTGGTTGTGGATTGAGCGATAGTTCGATTGTTAGTTTCGAGTATATGAATGCTGGTTCTGACACGATCTTTAACATTGACTTCAATTATACAATCAATGGAGGAACGCCTGTAACAGAAACAACTACTGTAGGTCTTGCTCCTGGCGATACAGCGACTTATACTTTCATTACTCCTGCTGATCTTTCGGTAACGGGTACTTATACGTTTAATATCTACTCTACATTGACAGGTGATTCGAACTTAGGTAACGATACTCTTTCGTTTGATGTAGAGCATAGAACACCGATTGCGATTTATCCATATACTCAGGACTTTGAGAATGCGGGTAATATTCCTGCTGATTGGGTGAATGAGCCGAATGATGATGGCCAAGATTGGTTGTTTATCAATACAGCGACTCCTAGCTTCGGTACAGGACCTGCTGGTGACCACACAACAGGAAACGGCTATTATGCTTATATGGAAGATACAGGCTTTGACAATGAAGATGTTAGCTTGATTACTCCATGTTTCGATCTTTCTGTTATTACTTCTCCACAATTCTCTTTCTGGTATCATAGTAATGACCAAGCAGGAGGAGCTACTCCAGCAGCAGAGAACGAATTGCATATTGACATCTTCCATCAAGGAGCATGGCAATTGGATATCATTCCTCCAATCGTACACAAGGACGATTTCTGGGCAGAGCAAATCATTAACTTGAGTGCTTATTCTGGATCTACTGTTGCGATTCGATTTAGAGGAAACAACTCTAACTTAGGAGGTTCTAACCACGATATTGCAATTGATGACATTCTTTTGAAAGATCTTATTCCACAAGATGCAGGTGTAATTTCTATACAAGCACCAAATGATGGTTGTGGTTTGGGTAGTAGTGAAACTGTTGTAGTAGAGATTTTCAACTTTGGATCAGATACTATTTTCGGATTCGAGGCTAGTTATTGGGCAGATGGAACCTTCATCGTAACGGATACAGTTACAGGTGTTTCTCTTCTTCCAGGAACTTCTACTATTCACATCTTTAGTGTACCAGCAGACTTGTCTGTGCCTGGTCTTCATACTATTACTTCTTATACAAACCTATTAGGTGATACGGATGCGACGAATGATACCACTACAGCAACTGTAGAACACATTCCTGTTGTAACTGGCTTCCCATACTTAGAAGACTTTGAGAATGGTAATGGTGGTTGGGGTGTGACTGATATTGAAGGAGTAAGTACTTGGGAGTTGGCATTGCCGTCGAATCCTACGATTGATACCGCTGCTTCTGGTCTTAACTCTTGGATTACGAATGCTACTGGCAACTATAACAACAATGATGATTCATTTGTAATGGGACCATGTTTCGACTTTAGTGGTTTGGTACTTCCGCTGGTTGAGATGAGTGTATGGTGGGAATCTGAGTTTAGTTGGGATGGAGCGGTACTTCAGTCTTCTATTGATGCTGGAGCGACATGGCAGAATGTTGGAGCGTTTGGAGATCCAGATAACTGGTACAATGACAATACTATTACAGGAGCTCCTGGTGGATCACAAGAAGGATGGTCTGGTCGTGGAACTACTGGTAGTGGTGGTTGGGTGATTGCCCGAAACAGCCTAACAGGTTTGGGTGGACAGCCTGCAGTATTGCTGCGAGTTGCATTTGGATCTGACGGATCTGTTCAAGGAGAAGGATTTGCATTTGATGATATTCATATCTTTGATTCTCCAGCAAACGATGCAGGTGCGGTTGCATTGCTTACTCCTGCAGCAGGTTGTGGATTGGATACAGCAGAGATTATTACAATGGCTGTAGCCAACTTCGGAACAGATACAATTACTAGTCTTGATATCACATATATTCTTGATGGAGGAACTCCAGTAAATGAAACGGCTACTGTTACAATCGCTCCTGGTGATACTGTACCTGTACCATTCGTTACTCCTGGTGACTTCTCTGCATTGGGACCACATACTGTTACATTGTATACAACCCTAGCGGGTGATGGATTTGCTGCAAACGATACAACGAGCGCAGTAGTAGAAAACCGTACGGTTATTTCTAGCTATCCATATACGGAAGACTTTGAAAATGGTGGAGCATTCCCAACAGATTGGGTGAATGATCCAGATGATGACGGTCAAGATTGGGAGTTGGATCAAGGTGGTACACCAAGTACAGGAACTGGACCAGCTGTTGACCACACATTAGGAACTGCTGCTGGATACTATATGTATGTAGAGGATTCCTTCCCATTTGATAACGATAATGTAAGCTTACTCACTCCATGTTTCGATCTTTCTGGAGTTGCTAACCCAGAGTTCTCTTTCTGGTATCACAGTAATGAATCTGGAGGTGGAGTAAACACAGCAGATGTAAACGAGCTTCACTTAGATATCTTGTTCAATGGTGCTTGGGTGAATGACATCATTCCACCTATTACTCATGTAAACAACCAATGGAACGAGGCGATTGCAGACCTTACTCCTTATGCAGGAGGAAACGTTGCACTTCGATTCCGTGTGAATAACAACAATGGTACGTTTACGCATGATATTGCTATTGATGATATTGGATTGCGTAACCTTATTCCAGATGATGTTGGGGTTACTGCTATCTTGGATCCTGGAGATACTCAGTGTTCTGATACAGCTCAGGCCGTTACTGTTGTGATTGAGAACTTTGGTACAGATAACCAAGTTAACATTCCAATTCAGGTTACGCTAGTAGGTGGTGTAGGTGGAACACTTAGCACAACTTATACAGATACATTGGCATCAGGAATGAGTGATACCATTCTAGTAGGAACGATTAACACTTCTGCTGGAGGTATTGATACTGTTACTGCGACTACTCAATTGGGTATTGATGGAGAGCCTAACAACGATGCAATCTTTATTATTTCTGAATTTATTGCATTGCCTGCGACTCCTATGATTCAGTCTGATTCTTCTTGTACTCCAACGGATTCCTTGATGTTGGTAGCTTCTGGAAGTATTGGATCATACTTCTGGTATGACTCGCTTGGTAACCAAGTTCATGTTGGAGATACATTCTTCGCGCCATTTGTGAATACTACAACTGCTTATTATGTAGAGGCTAGTGATCAGGTACCTGGTCGTGTTGGACCTTTGGATAATACGATTGGTGGTGGTGGAAACTACACATTCTTCGGAGACGGAGTTGTGTTTGATGTATTGACAGATATCATTCTTGATTCAGTTACGGTTTATCCATTTGATACGGGTTGGGTTGTGATTAACCTTGTTGATCCAGCAGGAACAACTATTGCGACAGACTCGACTTATTATTCTGGTGCACAACCAGATTTGGATATCTTCTTAGGCTTTGAGATTCCAGCAGGTGTTGGATATACATTGAACGCATTAGGTACTACTACTGGCGGATTGTTCCGAAACAATGCTGGTGCTGTTTACCCATATGAGATTCCAAATGTTGTTTCACTTACTGGAGCGATTAATGGTCTAGCTGCATTCTACTACTTCTTCTATGACTGGCATATCCGCACGTTTGGATGTCCAAGTCAGTTGGCAGAAGCCTTGGCGATTATCAGTGCACCACCAAACGTAGACTTAGGTCCTGATGGAGTTAGTTGTGCAGGTTACTTGATTGATGGAACGACGACTAATGCGGCCACTTACCTATGGAGTACAGGAGACACTACAGCAACATTGACTGCGGATACTTCTGGAATTTACTGGTTGGAGGTTGTGAATACAGATGGATGTGTAGGTCGTGACTCTATTAGTTTGACATTGTTCCCATCTCCAAGTGTTGATCTTGGTCCAGATGCAACTGAATGTGGTGGCCTTATGCTTGATGCAGGTAACCCAGGTGACTCATATCTATGGAGTACAGGTGAAACTACTCAAACAATTGATGTTACTACTACTGGAACCTATGGTGTTACGGTAACTAACAGCTTTGGATGTAGCTTTACTGACTCTGTTAATGTTACGATTAATGCACTTCCAACTGTTGCATTGGGAGCTGATATTGCTGATTGTGATATGACAACTCTTGATGCTGGTAACCCAGGTGCTAGTTATCTATGGAGTACAGGTGAGTCTAGTCAGACAATTGATATCCTTGTATCAGGAACTTACTATGTGACTGTTACTGATACATTTGGTTGTGTATCTTCAGATACGATTGATGTTACTATTTCTGCTAGCCCAGATGTTAGTTTGGGTGCGGATGTAGTTGAGTGTGGATCTGCTACTTTGGATGCGGGTAACCCAACTCTCGCGTTCTTGTGGAGTACTGGAGAAACGACTCAGACAATTGATGTATCTGTATCAGGTACTTATTTTGTGACTGTTACTGATCCACAAAGCGGTTGTACAGATATGGACACTGTTTCTGTTACGATCAATGATGCTCCAAATGTGAACCTTGGTGGTGACCAAACGGTTTGTGACGATGTTACATTGGATGCAGGAAATCCAGGTTCTACTTACTTGTGGTCTGATGGTTCTACGAGCCAGACATTGACTGTTACTGCTTCTGGTCAATACAGTGTTGTTGTGACAGACGCTAATGGTTGTACAGATTCTTCTAGTGCTGAGATTACCGTGAATGAAAGCGCGAATGCTGACTTCACGTTCTCTTATGTAGGAACTACTGATGTACAATTCACGAATGCTTCTACTGGTACAGCTCCATTGACTTATAGCTGGGACTTTGGTGATGGCAACACAAGTACTGCACAGAACCCATTGCATACGTATTCTGCAAATGGTACGTATGTAGCGACCTTGACTGTAACAAATGTTTGTGGTAGTTCTACAACAACAGTTGAGTTGGTGAACGTTTCTGTAGAAGATGATCTATTCGAAACTATGATTGATGTTTATCCTAACCCGAACCAAGGACAATTCGTAGTGAAGGGTACTTCTGTGAATTCAGAGGAACTTTCTATCTCTGTATACAACTTGCATGGTCAGATTGTATATGAGCGCGACTTGAGCCAAGTTCGAAATGGATTTGAGCATAATGTAGATATCAGCCAATATACGAAGGGTGCTTACTTCGTTAAGGTTGTTAGTGATGGTAAAGTTGCTTACAAGAAGATTATCGTTGAATAATCTATTGAAGTAGATTTGCTATAGTGAAAGGGACGCAGTGATGCGTCCCTTTTTTTATTTGGTGGATTCTTTGTAGGAGTTTGCGGGTAGGCTGTAGGGGTTTGCGGATTCCTTGTAGGAGTTTGGGGGTAAGCTGTAGGTGTTTGCGGGTACTTTGTAGGAGTTTGCGGGTAAGTTGTAGGTGTTTGCGGATTCCTTGTAGGAGTTTGGGGGTAGGCTGTAGGTGTTTGCGGATTCTTTGTAGGTGTTTGCGGGTAAGCTGTAGGTATTTGCGGATTCCTTGTAGGAGATTGCGGGTAAGCTGTAGGTGTTTGCGGATCCCTTGTAGGAGATTGCGGGTGTCTTGTAGAGGTTTGAGATATCTTGTAGGGGTTTTGAGGTATCTTGTAGGAGATTGTAGGTGCTTTGTAGAGGTTGTGAGGTATCTTGTAGGAGATTGTAGGTGCTTTGTAGAGGTTGTGAGGTGTCTTGTAGGAGATTGTAGGTGCTTTGTAGAGGTTGTGAGGTGTCTTGTAGGAGATTGTAGGTGCTTTGTAGAGGTTGTGAG